>Ga0164241_10000395_pt1 | contig 84491 bp, 79 predicted proteins | sample OricomyardsoilBY_FD_108780 | JGI IMG/M metagenome (GOLD analysis project Ga0164241, IMG submission 108780) | Backyard soil microbial communities from Emeryville, California, USA - Original compost - Back yard soil (BY) | ecosystem: Environmental > Terrestrial > Soil > Unclassified | place: USA... | reverse complement strand
GCTACACCTACAACGGCCTGGGCCGGCGCGATACCAAGGTGGTACAGCGCTACTTCAACTGCCATATCGGCAACAGCGTGCCGGTCAATGCAGTCAATGCCGCGAAGAACCCGGGCGCAGCGGTGCCGAACCTGACCTGCACCCCCTGGCGCGAGACCAACCGCGTCAGCTACGTCTATGACGATCAGGGCCACCTGATCGGCCAGTACGACAGCGATACCGGCACCAGCCAGGAGACGGTGTGGTTCAACGGCCAGCCTGTGGCTACCGTGCAGGGCGGCGTCGTCTACTACGTCAGTGCCGACAACCTGGGCAGCCCCAGGAGCATCGTGCGCGCCAGCGACAACGTCGAGCTCTGGCGCTGGGACAGCGATCCCTTCGGCATGCTGCAGCCGACCAACCCCAATCCGGGCTCGGGAACGCTGACCTATGACCTGCGCTTCCCTGGGCAAGTCTTCGATGTCGAGACGCAGATGGCCAGCAATGGCATGCGGGACTATGTGCCGGGTACCGGGCGGTATCTGGAGCCTGATCCCGTTGGGTTGGGCGGGGGGTTGAGTCGGTATGGGTATGTGGGAGGAAACCCCATCGGGCGCGTTGATCCCAATGGCACTTTAACCATCGTGGCCGGCGTCACGGGGAGCCTTGTTTCGGGCATATTCGGAGCCGATGGAGCCGCTGGCGTCTATGTCAGTACAGACGGTCAGTTCGGTCTTTTCACGTATCACGGCACCGGCTCTGGATTCAACGTCAGCGGAGGAGCATTGGTTGGGGTGATCCCTGGCGACTCGTCCAACTTGGCTGGGCAAACAGTGAATTACAACGGCAGCGTCGCAGATCTGGTGAGTGGATCTGTTCTCATGAACCCGTCAAATGATGAATTCGCCGGCGCGCTCTGGACACCGGGAATTGGAAGAACTCCAATTTCGGCTTCGGTTACTAATGGAACGACTTCCACCTACTCTGCGCAAGATGCAATAACGCAGTCTAATTTCTTTTCCGGAATGATCAAGCTCTTCAGCTCACCGCAGGCAGACATATGTCATTAGTCAATCTAATTCGAACCTATTACGTCATCGGCGCGTCAGTATTGATATTGGTACTTTTTGCCATGCCTGGGCAGAAGTTTCCATTGATTCTGCTTCCTCTTGTATTCGTGGCGCTATGGGCAGGGCTGGGACGACTCATTCGCTGTCCTCATTGTAGGCACTCCGCCATCTACAGAAATCGACTTGCCGGCGGTTGGTATCCAACATGGCCGAATCTGAGCACGAGATGTCCCAACTGCAGTCAGTCATTGAAAAATGAGTTGATCGATTAAATCACCTATCCCTCGGGGCTGGTGGTGGGCATGGCCTACACGCACGACGTGCTCAGTTCGATGAGCGTCAAACCCGCGGGCGGCAGCGCCAGCACCTTACTCAGTCGGCCCTGAACAACTCCGCAGCCCGCGCCAATGCTCGTGATCCGTGCGAAGGCCGATGGCGGAGATTGCAGGATGGAGGCCCAATCGATATCAGTTCCTTGCAAACTGCATCGGGGTGGCAATGGGTCCGACGCCAGTCCACGCGCGAAGCGATCACGACCTGTTCCGCACCGAGTTGGTCAAGCTGATCGATCACCGGCGTGAACTCGTCAAGCTCGGCGAGCTGATCGACTGGCAGGCCTTTGCAGACGAATGGAGCCCGCAGTTCGTCTGCACCACGGGCCACCCTGCGTTGCCCACGCGGCTGATGGCGTCGCTGCTGTACCTCAAGCACGTCGACGCGCTGAGCGACGAAGACACGGTTGCGCGCTGGGGCGAGAACCCGTACTGGCAACACTTCAGCAGCGAGCGCTACATCCGCCACGACCTGCCCTGCGATCCGTCCAGCCTCGTACGCTGGCGCCAGCGCATCGGCGAGGCCGGTTGCGAGTGGCTGGCGCAGTCCATTGCGGCAGCAGCCAAGGGCCGCGTCATCGCCCAGCGCTTGTACGAGCAACGCCGCGACTCCAGAAACAAGCTGTACGCGCTGCACGCCCCGGAGGTGGAGTGCATCGCCAAGGGCAAAGCGCGCACGCCATACGAGTTCGGCGTGAAGACGTCGGTCGCAGTGACGACCAGGGAAGGCTTGGTGGTGCGCATGCGCTCGATGCCGGGCAACCCCTACGACGGTCACACGGTGGACAGCCAGATCGAGCAGATCGGCATCCTGACGGGCACGACACCCAAGATGGCGCTGGTGGACCGCGGCTACCGCGGCGTTCAGGCCAGCGCTGACACGCGACTGCCGGTCAGCCACACGCGGCGACTGCCGAAGAACTTGAAGAAGTTGCTGAAGCGGCGCCAAGTGGTCGAACCCATGATCGGCCACATGAAGACTGACGGGCTGCTGGACCGCAACTGGTTCAAGGGTGCCCTGGGTGATGCGATCCACGCGGTGCTGTGCTGCGCCGCGCACAACCTGCGGATGATCTTGGCGCACCCGCGGTGCTTTACCGCGCCCTCATCGGCCATCTGGTGCTCGCGATGATCTTCTTCATCTTGAGGCCGTCCTCGTCAGTGTCGTGGGAGCGGCGCTGAAAGCGGGTTGTTCAGTGCGGACGTAGTAGTCGAGCAGCCGGTTTGGGGCCGCCAATACGCTGTGGCCTGACTGCATCGCCGATCCGCCCAGAGGCGCCGCGCGCATGCGCTTTTCACGCTGCTGTCAAAGAGCCTGCGAACAATGGATTGCGGTTGCGGAAGAGGCCTTCCGCGCACCTCAACCCCATGGAGCCCTGCATGCCCGAAGTCCATACGCCGTCACGCCGCAAGGCCTTGCAACTGCTGTCCGGCGTGCCGCTGCTGCCGCTGGCGCCAACGCTGGCCGGCCTGTCGTTCGACGCCGAAGCCGCCGCCGCGACGCCGCTGCTGAAGTACCGCTTCGGCGCCATGGCCGCGCCCAGCCTGGCCAACCCGTCGCAGATGGCCACCACCTGGGTGGCGTCGACGCTGACGCGCTCGCTCGGCCTGAACCGCCCCGGCGCGAGCTTCCAGCTCGGCTACGAAACCTTCTTCATCACCGGCACGCAGGTGCCTGCCACCGGCGGCGGCAGCGTGCTCGCCGGCGGCTTCTTCGACGTGCACGGCCAGCCGATCTTCGATGTCAGCGACGCCGACCAGCGCCAGTTCTTCAGCGACTGCCCGGACGGCATGTCGCTCATCACGCTGCCCGGCGCGACATCGGGCCGGCGCGGCCTGAACCGCGTGTTCGCCGTCGTGCAGTTCGAGTACACGACACGCAACGCCGCCGGCGCATCGATGTACGGCCTGCTGCCGTCGCCGATCGCGGTGCTGACGCTGGACCAGGACCGGCGCAGCGGCAGGCTCTCGCTGGTGAGCTATCACAACGTCGACACCAGCCCCGCGCACGGCCTGTGGATCACCTGCGGCGCCAGCCTGTCGCCGTGGAACACCCATCTGGCGAGCGAAGAGTACGAACCCGATGCCACGCTGGCCAGCAACGCGCAGTTGCAGGGCTTCAGCCAGAACCTGTTCGGCAACCCGGCCATCGCGCGCCCGTACCACTACGGCCACCTGCCCGAGGTCACGATCAACGCCGACGGCACCGGCAGCGTCAGGAAACACTACTGCCTGGGCCGCATCTCGCACGAGCTGGTGCACGTCTGCCCCGACCAGCGCACGGTGCTGATGGGCGACGACGCCACCAACGGCGGCGCCTTCATGTTCATCGCCGACCGCGCGGCCGATCTGTCCGCCGGCACGCTGTACGTCGCGAAGTGGACCCAGACCTCGGCCGTCGGCCCGGGTGCTGGCACGCTGAAGTGGATCAAGATCGGCCACGCGACGAGTGCCGAGATCGAGGCGATGGCCGACACGCTGGTTGCGGCCGACATCATGGACGTGCGCACCAGCGACCCGGCCGACGCCAGCTTCACGAAGATCGCCTTCAACGGCACGAAAAACTGGATCCGCATCAAGCCCGGCATGGACAAGGCCGCGGCCTTCCTCGAAACGCACCGCTATGCGGCCTATATCGGCGCGTCGATGGGCTTCACGAAATGGGAAGGCACGACCGTCGACGCGCGCGACAAGGTGGCCTACGTGGCGATGAGCTACATCTACAAGTCGATGACCGACGGCAGCACCGACATCCACGTGCAAGGCCCGGTGGCCGGTGCCGTCTATGCGCTGAACCTGCGCGGTGGCCAGCGCTCGACCGACGGCGACCTGATCGCCAGCGTGTGGGTGCCGGTGGACATGGCGGCGCCGGCAGCGCTGGTCGGCGAAGACCTGGCGGTGCGCGACGCGCTGGGCAACAGCGCCAACGCCGAGCGCATCGCCAACCCCGACAACCTGAAGTTCTCGCAGCACGTGCGCACGCTGTTCATCGGCGAAGACAGCGGCAACCACGTCAACAACTTCCTCTGGGCCTACAACGTCGACACGCAGCAGCTTTCGCGCATCCTGTCGACACCGTCGGGCGCCGAGTCGACCGGGCTGCACGCCGCCGACCAGGTGAACGGCTTCAACTACATCATGAGCAACTTCCAGCACCCCGGCGACTGGGAGTCGCCGCTGCACGATGTGGTGAAGCCGACGCTGGACCCGCTGGTGCGCGCCAACTACAACAACCGCTACAGCGCGGCCGTGGGATATCTGACGCTGGAAAGCCGCATCGAGGGCTGAGGGCTCCGGGCGCCGCCAGTGCCCGCCATCGTCGGCGAGATCACGGCGGCGGCGTGACGGCGGCGCGGCGCCGCCCCGGCCACAGTGGCGCGAGCCAGATCAGGATCGTCAGCACACCCAGCGTGGCCGCGATGGGGCGCTCGAAGAAGGCCAGCGGGTCGCCGTCGGACTTGATCAGCGACGACACCAGGTTCTCCTCGAGCATGCGGCCGAGCACCACGCCCAGGATCAGCGGCGTGATCGGGAAGCCGTTCTCTTCGAGCAGATAGGCCACGACACCGGCGATCAGCATCACGCCGATGTCGAAGCCGGTGTTGTTGATGGCGAACGAGCCGACCACGCAGAACAGCAGGATCACCGGCATCAGCATGTCGCGCGGCACCTTCAGGATGCGCTTGGCGACCTTGATGCACAGGTAGCCCAGCGGCAGCATGATCAGGTTGGCGACGATGAACAGCAGGAACACGGCGTAGATGTTCTGCGGGTGGGTCGTGAACAGCGTCGGCCCGGGGTTCATGTTCTTCATGTAGAGCACGCCGATCACGATCGCGGTGATCGAGTCGCCCGGAATGCCGAACACGAGCGCCGGAATCCACGCACCGGCGAGCGCGCTGTTGTTCGCGGCGCCGCTCTCGACGATGCCCTCGACGTGGCCGGTGCCGAACTTCTCGGGCTCCTTCGAGAACTTCTTGCTCATCGCATACGACATCCAGGCCGCGATGTCGGCGCCGGCGCCGGGCAGCGCACCGACCACGGTGCCGAGCACGCTGCCGCGCAGCACCTGGAGCGGGTACTTGCGCGCCAGCGCCCACATGCCCTTGAAGACGTTGCCGATCTTCGCCTCTATGATGAGCGCCTGCGGCGCCGTGTCGACGACGTAGCGGATGATCTCGGACACCGCGAACATGCCGATCATCACCGGGATCAGCCCGATGCCGCCCAGCATCTCGGTGTTGCCGAAGGTGAAGCGCGGGAACGCCGCTGGGTTGTCGAGGCCGACGCAGGCCACCAGCAGCCCCAGGAACAGCGTCACCAGGCCTTTGAGCGGCCTGTCGCTGGAGATGAAGACAGCGCAGGTCAGGCCCATCAGCACGAGCCAGAAGTATTCGAACGAGCTGAAGTTGAGCGCGAACTCGGCCAGCGTCGGCGCCGCCAGCATCAGCACCGCGGTGCCGAACAGGCCGCCGATGCACGAGAACACGAGGCCGGCGCCGAGCGCCACTTCGGCCAGCCCCTTGCGCGTCATCGAATAGGCCTCGTCGGTGTAGGCCGCCGACGCCGGCGTGCCCGGCATGCGCAGCAGGCAGCCCGGGATGTCGCCCGAGAAGATGGCCATCGCGGTGGCCGTGACCATCGCCGCGACGGCCGGAATCGGCGCCATGAAAAACGTCACCGGCACCAGCAGCGCGGTGGCCATCGTCGCGGTGAGGCCGGGCACCGCGCCGACGAACAGACCGAACAGCGAGGCGCCCAGCATGACGACGATGTTGTACGGCTCGAAGACCATGCCGAAGGCTTGCAGCCAGGCGGAACTCATGCGTGTGTCACCCGTTCACCAGGAGATGGGTTGCAGCAGGCCCCATGGCAGCGGCACCTTCAGCAACTTGTAGAAGACACCGTGGATGAGCAGCGTCATCACGACGGCGACAACCAGCGCCAGCCACCAGCGCACGCGCAGCACCCGCATCAGCGCCATCAGGTAGATGACGCCGACGACGATGAAGCCGAGCCGATCGGCCGCCAGCAGGTACAGCAGATTCACCGCCACCAGCACGCAAAAACCCAGCACCTGCGGCGGCGACGCGAACCATGGCGGTGCGCTGGCCCACGGCGGCGCGGCGGCGCCCGCGGCCTGCGCTGCAGCGCGCTGGCGCAGCCCGCGCCACAGCAGGATGGCGCCGCAGACGGCGAAACCCACCGCCAGTGCGCCGGGCATCGCGGCCGGGCCGACATGCTGGCCCGGCATCTTCGGGAATCCCTGCACGTCAACGAACAGCGCACTGCCGAACAGCATCAGCAGTGCGCCCCAGACGACGTCGTTGAACCTCATGCGGGAGTCACTTGACGATGCCCACGGTCTTCATCGTCGCGCCCAGGTCGGCGTCGGACTTGGCCATGAAGCTGCCGAACTCGCCCGGCGCCTTGTAGATGACGCCGAAGCCGCGGCTGGCCATGAAGTCGGTATAGGCCTTGCTCTGCGCGATCTTCGCGATCGCGGCCACCAGCTTGTCGCGCGCTTCGGCCGGAATGCCCTTGGGTGCGGCGATGCCACGCCAGGCGCCGATGGTCCAGTCGCTGCCGGTGGCGGCCTTCAGCGTCGGGATCTTCGGATACAGCGCCGCCGGTGTGTCGCTCATCACCGCCAGGCTCCTGACCTTGCCGGCATCGATCAGCGAACGCGCTTCGGGCAGCGAGCACGGCACGACCTCGATGCCGCCGGCCACCAGATCCTGCAGCCCCGGCGCGGCGCCGTTGGACGGAACCCACGGCACCGCCGCGGGGTCGACGTTCAGGCTCTTCAACATGCCGGCGATGGCAAGCTGCCAGATGCCGCCCTGCCCGGTGCCCGAGGCCTTGAACTTGCCCGGGTTGGCCTTGATCGCGGCGACCAGATCGTTTGCCGTCTTGTACGGTGCATCGGCGCGCACCTGCAGCCCCGCCGGGTCCATGTTGACCAGGCCGATGGGCGTGTACGACGCGCCCGAGAGCTGCGTCAGCCCGAGCCAGTGCATCATGCCGATCTCGACCGTGATGAGGCCGATGGTGTAGCCGTCGGGCGCCGCCGACGCGATGGCCTGGTGGCCGACGACGCCGCTGCCGCCGGTGCGGTTGACGACGTTGATCGGCTGCCCCATTTCCTTTTCGAGCAGCGAACCGATGATGCGTGCGGTGGCGTCGGTGCCGCCGCCCGCACCCCAGGGCACGATGAGCGTGATCGGCCGCTCGGGCCAGGCCGCCTGCGCGGCGGTGGCGATGACGCTCAGGCTCAGCGCGGCCAGGGAAACAAGCAGTCTGCGATTCATGGTGTCCTCGTCGGGGTTGATGGGTGGAACGATGCGGGTGCGTGAACGCCTGACTTTGCCGGCGGCGTGCACCGCGTGCCAGCGGGTCTGACCCTGATCACGTCACCGGCGCGGGGTTGAACAGCACGAGTGCGTTGTGCAGTTTCCAGTGCTCGGCCCAGGTCTTCTTTTCGCCGCTCGCCACGGCCAATAGCATCTCGAACATCTCGCGCCCGACGTCCTCGATGCTGGCGTCGCCATCGGCGATGCGGCCGGCGTTGATGTCCATCAGGTCGTGCCAGCGGCGTGCGAGCTCGCTGCGCGTGGCGACCTTCAGCACCGGCACCGCGGCCAGGCCGTACGGCGTGCCGCGGCCGGTGGTGAAGATGTGCAGGTTCATGCCGGCGGCCATCTGCAGCGTGCCGCAGATGAAGTCGCTCGCCGGCGTGGCGGCGAACACCAGGCCGCGCTGGCCGGGGGCGAGCCGTTCGCCCGGTGCGAGCACGCTGTCGATCGCGATGCGGCCGCTCTTGACGATCGAGCCCATCGCCTTCTCGACGATGTTGCTCAGCCCGCCGGCCTTGTTGCCGGGCGTGGTATTGGCGCTGCGGTCGACGCTGCCGCGCTGCAGATAGGCGTCGTACCAGCCGAGCTCGCGCACGATCTGCGCCGCCACCTCGGGTGTCGCGGCGCGCGCGGTGAGCTGCTCGACACCGTCGCGCACCTCGGTGTTCTCGCTGAACATCACGGTCGCGCCGGCACGCACCAGCAATTCGGTGCAGTGGCCCACCGCGGGGTTCGCGGTGACGCCGCTGAAGGCGTCGCTGCCGCCGCACTGCACGCCCACCACCAGTTCGCTCGCCGGCACCGTTTCGCGGCGGCGCGCATTCAGGCGCTGCAGGTGGCGTTCGGCGGTGGCGAGCAGATCGTCGATCATCGAGACGAAGCCGACATGCACGTCGTCCTGCAGCCGCACCGCGCCGCTGTGGCCGCCGATAGGGATGCTGCCCGGCGGCAGCAGGCGCTCGGGCTGCAGCTTCTCGCAGCCCAGGCTCAGCACCATCACCTCGCCGCCGAAATTGGGGTTGCGCGCGATGTTGCGCAGCGTGCGGATGGGAATCTCGGCGCCCGGCGCGTCGATGGCGACACCGCAGCCGTACGTGTGCTCCAGCGCCACCACGCCGTCGACGTGCGGGTACTTCGGCAGCAGCTCGCGCCGTATGCGCTCGACCGCCACCTCCAGCACACCGGCCACGCACTGCACGGTGGTGGTGATGCCCAGCAGGTTGCGCGTGCCGACGCTGCCGTCGGCGTTGCGATAACCCTGGAAGCTGCGGCCCTGCAGCGGTGCCAGCACGGGCGGCTTCACGGTGGCCATCGGCAGGCCTTCGAGCGCACGCGCGGCCGGCATCTCGAGCAGCCGTTCGTGCACCCAGCGGCCGGCCGCGATGTCGGCCTTCGCGCGCCCGATGAGCACGCCGTAGCGCACGACCGGCGCGCCGGCCGCAATGTCGGCGAGCGCCACCTTGTGCGCCTGCGGCACCTTGTCCAGTAGGGTCAGTCCGCCTGCCAGCACCGTGCCCGCCGCGAGACCGCCGTCGTTGGCGACGATGGCGACGTTGTCGTCGGCATGCATGCGGATGAGCAGCGGCGCGCTCACACCGCCCCTTGCGTATTGACGAACAGCGCGTACAGCGAATGGCTCGCGGCCATGAACAGCCGGTTGTTGCGCGCACCGCCGAAACACAGGTTGGCGCAGCGCTCGGGCAGGTGGATGTGGCCCAGCGCGCGGCCCTGCGCGCTGAGCACGCGCACGCCGTCGAGCGCGGCGGCGTCAACGCCCGGCCGCACGATGGCGCCATAACCGCACCAGACGTTGCCGTCGATGTCGACCTTGATGCCGTCGTAGGCGCCGCCGTCGGCCGCTTCCGAGAACAGTCGCCTGCCGCCGAGCGCGTTGTTCGCGCCGACGTCGTAGGCCCAGATGCGGCGCCACGGTTCGGCCCGGCTCTCGACGACGTAGAGCGTCTTTTGATCGGGCGAAAACGCCAGGCCGTTCGGCGCCGCCAGGTCGTCGATCACCTTGTCCAGCCGGTCGCCATCGGGCGCCAGCCGGTACACCGCATGCGGCAGTTCAGACGCCGCGGGTTCGCCTTCCCACCAGCCGGCGATGCCGAAGCTGGGGTCGGTGAACCAGACGCCGCCATCGCGTGCAACGACCACATCGTTCGGCGAGTTGAATCGTTTGCCGTCGAAACGATCGGCGAGCACCGTGATGCGGCCGTCGTATTCGGTGCGTGTGATGCGCCGCGTGAGGTGCTCGCAGCCGACGAGCCGGCCTGCGGCGTCACGCGCGTGGCCGTTGGCGTGGTTGGCCGGCTGGCGCCAGACGCTGGTGGCGCCGGACGTCTCGTCCCAGCGCAGGATGCGGTTGTTCGGAATGTCGCTGACGAGCAGGTAGCGGCCGTCGCCGAACCACACCGGCCCTTCAGCCCAGCGCATGCCGGTGGCGAGCTGCTCGACGCTCGCGCTGTACAGACGCAGCGCGTTGAACGCCGGATCCAGCACTTCAAGCGCGGGGTCGGGGTAGCGACTGCCGGGCGTGAACGGCACGCGGGTCTCGCTGCCGAAATGCAGTGTTGTCATCAAAGTCCCAGGACGTGTGGCAGCCACAGTGACAGCGCAGGGATGTAGGTCACCATCATCAGCACGATGAACAGGGCGACGAAAAACGGCTTCATCGCGCGCGAGATCACGCCCATCGACAACTTGCTGACCGCGCTGCCGACGAACAGCACCGTGCCCACCGGCGGCGTGATGAGGCCGATGCCGAGGTTGATCATCATGATCATGCCGAAGTGCACCGGGTCGACCCCGAGCGCCTTCACCACCGGCAGCAGGATCGGCGTGCAGATGAGGATCAGCGGGCTCATGTCCATCAGGCAGCCCAGCACGAGCAGCATGAAGTTGATCATCATCAGGATGACGATCTTGTTGCTGGAAACGCTGGTGAAGAAGCTGGTGACCTTGAGCGGAATCTGCATCAGCGTCATCAGGTAGCCGAAGCTGGCCGCGAAGCCGATCAGGATCATCACCACCGTCACCGTCTTCACCGTGCGGTGCACGAGCTTGGGCAGGTCGCGCCAGCGGTAGTCGCGGTAGATGAACATGGTGACGAAAAACGCCCACAGCACCGCGATCGACGCCGATTCGTTGGCCGTGAAGACGCCGCTCATGATGCCGCCCAGGATGATGACCATCGTCATCAGCCCCCACATCGCATCGGCGCAGATCTTCAGCGCCTGGCGCAGCGGCACCCGTTCGCCTTTCGGGTAGTTCTCGCGCCGCGCGATGAACAGGCACAGCGTGGCCAGCGTCAGGCCCAGCAGCAGCCCCGGCAGCACGCCGGCCATGAACAGCGCCGCGATCGACACCGTGCCGCCGGCGGCGAGCGAATAGATCACCGCGTTGTGGCTGGGCGGAATCAGGATGGCCTGCACCGAGCCGCTGACGGTGACGGCGGTGGCGAACGAACGCGGATAGCCCTTGCGCTCCATCTCGGGAATCAGCACCGAGCCGATGCTGGCGGTGTCGGCCACCGACGAGCCCGAGATGGCGCCGAAAAACGTCGATGCGAGGATGTTCACGAGCGACAGGCCGCCGCGGATGAAACCCACCATCACGCCGGCGCAGGCGACGAGCCGGCGCGACATGCCGCCTTCGGCCATGATGGCGCCGGCGAGCACGAAAAACGGTATCGCCAGCAGCGAGAACTTGTTGACGCCGGAGGCGATCTGGATCATCACGCCGTCCAGCGGCAAATCGATCCACAGCGCGCCGAACAGCGACGCCAGGCCGAGCGAATACGCGATGGGCACGCCGATGACCATGAGCCCGAAAAAGCTGCCCAGCAGCACCAGCATGTCCACGCGTCAGGCCTCCGAAGTGCCGGCCTCGGCAAGCTGTGTTTCGTAGCGCACCCGCGGGCGCTGCGCCTGCGAGCCGAAGATCACACGCTCCACCACGAACAGTAGCGTGATCGCGCTGCCCAGCGGCAGCGCCGCGTAGGTCACGCCCACCGGCAGCCACGGCACTTCGGCGATCGACTGGTGCCAGGTCTCGCTGCACAGCCGCGTGCCGTAATAGGCGACGAAGAGGCAGGCCGCGGCCATCAGCAGATCGACCACCCCGGCAAGCCCCCGCTGCAGCGCCACGGGCAGCCGGCTCGTCACCATGTCGACGGCGATGTGGCCGCCGGCACGGTAGGCGCAGGCGGCGCCGATGAAGGTGAACACCATCATCAGCAGGATCGCGATCGGCTCCGGCCACTCGGAGCCGGTGCCCAGCACATAACGCGAGAACACGCCCCACGGGATGATGAGCGACATCGCGACGATGGCTGCGCCGGCGAACCAGATGCTCGCCGAATACAGACGATCCATCAGCCGCAGGTACAGCGTGTCGGGCGGCACGCTCACTTGACGGCGGCGATGCGCTTCATCAGCTCGGCGTACGGTGCGCCGTACTTCGCACGCACCGGCGCGGTGTCGTCGTAGAACGCCTTGTCGTCGATGGCGATGAACTCGACACCCGCGGCCTTCAGCTTGGCGCTGTACTCGGCCACGCTCTTGTCCCACAGCGCGCGCTGCTCGAACTGCGCCTCACGCGCGAATTTCTTCACCAGCGCGTGCTCCTGCGGGCTGAGCTTGTCCCAGGTGATCTTCGACATCACGAAGATCTCGGGAATGATGAGGTGGTTGGTCTGCGTGTAGTACTTGGCGCCGGTCTGGTAGTGGTTGGCGGTGAAGTAGCTCGGCGGGTTGTTCTCGGCGCCGTCGAGGATGCCGGTCTGCAGTGCGGTGAAGACCTCGCCGTAGCCCATGCTGATGCCGTTGCCGCCCATTGCGTTCATCGTGTCGACGAACAGCGGGTTGCCCATCATGCGGATCTTCATGCCCTTCAGGTCGGCCGGCGTGCGCACGGGCTTTTTCGTGTACAGGCTGCGCGAGCCGCCGTCCATCCAGCCCAGCGCCACCATCTTTGCCGGCGACGCGGTGATCTTGTCGAGGATCTCCTGGCCGATGGGGCCGTCGATCACCGCGCGCATGTGCGCCTCGTTGCGGAACACGAAGGGCATGTTGAAGACGTTGACCTCGGGCACCACCGGGCCCAAGGGGCCGAGCGAGGTGCGCAGGATCTGGATCGCGCCGACCTGCGTCTGCTCGATCATCTCCTTCTCGCCGCCGAGCACGCCACCGGGGAACATCTGGAACTTGATGTGGCCGTGTGTGGCGGCGTCGAGCTTCTGTCCCATGTGTTCGATGGCCACCACGTTCGGATAACCGGCCGGGTGCACGTCGGCGGCCTTGAGCACCAGCGTATCGGCCACGGCCCACGATGCGGTGAATGCCAGCAGGCTGGCGCACAGACTCGTACGTATGCGTTTCATCGGTTTTCTCCACCAGGCGTTGCCGCCGAAATGATTCATTCGAAAGGCCCGAGCTTGACGAAGCCGCCGCCCTGGAACTGCACGGCGGGGTCGTTCAGATCGAGCGCCGGCTGGCGCGCCAGCACGGCATCACGAAAGACATCGGAGCTGTCCTGCGGCCGGTAGCCCAGATGGCGCGCCGGTGTGTTGTCCCACCACGTCACGGCGTTGTCAGACATGCCGTAGACCACGCTGTAGCCGACCACCGGCGCCGTCAGTGCGGCCAGCACCAGGCGCTGCAGATCGTCGTAGCTCATCCAGGTGGCAAGCATGCGGCGGTCGGCCGGCTCGGCGAACGACGAGCCGATGCGCAGGCACACGCTCTCGATGCCGTAGCGGTCGAAGTACAGGCGCGCGAGGTTCTCGCCGAAAGCCTTGCTCAGGCCGTAATAGCCGTCGGGACGCACCGGGTCGAGCACGCTGATGGTCTCGCTCTGGCGATAAAAGCCGGTGACGTGGTTCGAACTCGCGAAGACGATGCGCCGCGCGCCGTGCACGCGTGCCCCTTCGTAGAGGTTGTAGGCGCCGACGATGTTGGCGGGCAGGACTTCATCGAACGGCCGTTCCACCGAGACACCGCCCAGATGCACCACGGCGTCCACGCCTTGCAGCAGCGCCAGCACCGCAGGCCGATCCTCGAGCCGCGCCGGCATCAGCTCTTCCTTCGCGTTCGGCACGCCGAGCTCGGCGATGTCGCTCACGCGCAGCACCTCGCAGTAGCTCGCCAGGCGGCGTCGCAGCTCGCGCCCCAGGCCGCCGGCAGCGCCGGTCAGCAGCAGCCGTTTGCACACGGGCCGTTCGGCAAGGTCGCATTTATCTGGGGTCATGACTTGTCGTTTGTTGTCTGTTGTCGTACAACGTAGCGATGTTCTTGCGCCCCTCATCAACTGTCAAGGCAAGCCTCTGAGGGTTTGCCCCGATCGCTGCGATGGACCCGATTTCCACGACACCCGCGACACCCCCGGCGGCGCCGCTGCTGCACCGGCGCCGGCCGCGATCGCTGGCGCTCGAACTGGTGGAGGTCATCGGCAACCGCATCCGCGAGGGTCATCTGGCGGCCGGCGCCAAGCTGCCCACCGAAGCCGCCATCCGGCAGGAGTTCGGCGTCAGCCGCACCGTCGTGCGCGAGGCGCTGTCCAAGCTGCAGGCCGGCGGCCAGGTGGCCACACGTCACGGCGTCGGCACCTTCGTCGTCGGTCTCGGCGAAGCGGCGCCCTTCCGCATCCCGCCCGAGCAGTTCCACACGCTGCGCGACGTGATCGCGGTGCTCGAACTTCGCATCGGCCTGGAGACCGAGGCCGCCAGTCTGGCGGCGACGCGGCGCAGCGCCACCAACCTGCGCGTGATGCGCGAGGCGCTGGACGCCATCGCGAGCGCGATCGAACAAGGGCGCGATTCGGTGGGCGCCGACTTTCAGTTCCACAGCGAGATCGCGCGCGCGACACAGAACCCGCACTTCGCCGACCTGATGGGCACGCTGGGCGCGATGATCATCCCGCGGGCCCGGCTCGACAGCGGCGCCATCGACGCCGAACGGCGCCACTACCTGCGGCGCGTCAACGGCGAGCACGAGAGCATCTTCGAGGCCATCGCCAACCACGACCCCGAGGCCGCACGTGCGGCGATGCGCACCCATCTGGCGAACAGCCGCGAGCGGCGCCGGCGCATGCACGGCGCCGGCGGCGGCGCGACGCGCTGAATGCGCGCCGTGCCGGGCGCCAGCCTGTGCGCTGAAAGCGCGACATTGAGCGTTCCATGAACTCCACCCCCGTGATCACGTCGCTGCGCGCGATTCCCGTTGCCGGCCGCGACAGCATGCTGCTGAACCTGAGCGGCGCCCACGGCCCGTTCTTCACGCGCAACCTGCTGCTGCTGGAAGACAACGATGGCCGCCGCGGTGTCGGCGAGGTGCCGGGCGGTGAAGCCATTCGCCAGACGCTGGACGACGCTGCCGCGCTGCTCGTCGGCCAGCCCATCGGCCGCATGCAGCAACTGCTGCGCGACGTGCAGCAGCGTTTTGCCGACCGCGATGCCGGCGGCCGCGGCGCCCAGACCTTCGACCTGCGCACCACCATCCACGCGGTGACGGCCATCGAGGCGGCGCTGCTCGACCTGCTGGGCCAGCACCTGGGCGTGCCGGTGGCGGCGTTGCTGGGCGAAGGCCAGCAACGCAGCGCGGTCGAGATGCTGGGTTATCTGTTTTATGTCGGCGACCGCAGCCGCACCGACCTGCCCTACTTCAGTGAGCCTGACGCCGACGATGAGTGGTGCCGGCTGCGTCACGAACCGGCGCTGGACAGCCGGGCCATCGTGCGCCTGGCCGAAGCCGCGCAGGCGCGCTACGGCTTCAACGACTTCAAGCTCAAGGGCGGCGTGCTGCGCGGTGACGATGAGCTCGAGGCGGTGACGGCGCTGCACCAACGTTTTGCCACGGCGCGCATCACGCTCGACCCGAACGGCGCCTGGTCGCTGAAGGAGGCCGTGCGCCTGCTGCGCGACCAGCGCCGTGTGCTGGCCTATGCCGAAGACCCGTGCGGCGCCGAAGACGGTTTTTCGGGCCGCGAGGTGATGGCCGAATTCCGCCGCGCCACCGGCCTGCCGACGGCCACCAACATGGTCGCCACCGACTGGCGCCAGCTCGGCCACGCGCTGGCGCTGCAGGCGGTGGACATCCCGCTCGCCGACCCGCACTTCTGGACCCTGGCCGGTTCGGTGCGCGTGGCGCAGATCTGCCGCGAGCGCGGCCTGACCTGGGGCTCGCATTCGAACAACCACTTCGATGTGTCGCTGGCGATGTTCACCCACGTGGGCGCCGCCGCGCCCGGCCGCGTGACGGCGATCGACACGCACTGGATCTGGCAGGACGGCCAGCGCCTGACGCAGGAGCCGCTGCAAATCGTCGGTGGCCACGTGCAGGTGCCCAGCGCGCCCGGCCTGGGCGTGCAGCTCGACATGGCCGAGGTCGAGAAGGCCCACGCGCTGTACCGGCAGTTGCCGGCCGACGCACGCAACGACGCGCTGGCAATGCAGTATCTGATTCCGAACTGGAGCTTCGACCCCAGGCGCCCGTGCCTGATTCGATGAACGCTGCGGCTTACGCTGCAATGCGCGTTGCGACGAGAATGGCCGCCCAACCCGAAAGACGCCGATGAGAGAAAACCGCCTGCGCACGATCTGGAACGAGCAGCGTGCCGTGCTCAATAGCTGGCTCGCCATTCCAAGCAGCTTTTCCGCCGAGACCATGGCGCATCAGGGCTGGGACTCGCTGGTCATCGACCTTCAGCACGGCATGATCGACTACGCGCAGATGGTGCCCATGCTGCAGGCCATCAGCACCACCGACACCGTGCCCATCGTGCGTGTGCCCTGGCTCGAGCCCGGCATCATCATGAAGACGCTGGACGCCGGCGCCTACGGGCTGATCTGCCCGATGGTCAACACGAAGGAAGACGCCGAACGCCTGGTCTCGTACACACGTTATGCACCGCAGGGCACACGCAGCAACGGGCCGATACGCGCCCTGATGTACGCCGGCGCCGACTACCAGAAAAACGCCAACGACACCGTCGTCGTGTTCGCGATGGTCGAAACCAAGCAGGCGCTGGACAACCTGGACGGCATCCTTTCGGTGAAGGGCATCGACGCCGTCTACATCGGCCCATCGGACCTGTCGCTGGCGCTGGGCTGCCGGCCGGTGTTCGACGACGTCGACCCGCCGGTGGAAGCCGCGATGGACCACATCCTCGCGCGCTGCAAGGCGCACGGCGTGAAGTGCGGCGTGCACAACGGCCTGCCGTCGGTGGCGAAGGCGCGCATCGCGAAGGGCTACGACTTCGTCACCGTGAGCTCCGACGCCCGCATGATCGCGGGCGGCTCGCAGGCGCTGCTGGGCGAGATGCGGGCGACGTAGCGGCGACGGGGCGAGGCCCGGGCCGGGCGGCCGATAATCGTCGCCCATGCCGCAGCCTCCGGAACAGCGAGCCCGCGCGCAGATCGACGATCTGCTGCGCTCGGCCGGCTGGCTGCTGCAGGACCACGCCGAATTCGATCGCCATGCATCGGAAGGCGTGGCGGTGCGTGAGTTCGCGCTGCCTTCCGGACCCTGCGACTACCTGCTGTTCGTCGACGGCAAGGCTTGCGGCGTGATCGAGGCCAAGAAGGCCGGCGTCACGCTCAGCGGCGTCGCCGAGCAGGCCGCGCGCTACACCGTCGGACTGCCTCCACATCTGGCGCGTTGGGCCGACACGCTGCGCTTCGACTACGAATCCACCGGCGAAGAGACCTTCTTCCGCGACGGCGCCGACCCGCAGCCGCGCTCGCGCCGCGTCTTCGCCTTCCACCAGCCGGCCACGCTGCACGGCTGGCTGAAGGAAGCCGGCACGCTGCCCGCCGACGCCGAAGGCGGCAGCACGCTGCGTACGCGGCTGCGCCAGATGCCGTTGCTCGACAACACAGGGTTGCGCGACTGCCAGATCGACGCCGTGCACGGCCTGGAAACCTCGCTCGCGCAAGACCGCCCGCGTTCGCTGCTGCAGATGGCCACCGGCGCCGGCAAGACCTTCACCGCCTGCACCTTCAGTTGGCGGTTGCTGAAGCACGCGAAGGCGCGCCGCATCCTGTTCCTGGTCGACCGCAACAACCTGGGCGACCAGACGCTGAAGGAGTACCAGAACTACGAGCCGCCGGGTTCCGGCCGCAAGTTCGACAAGACCTACATCGTGCAGCACCTGCACGCCAGTCGCATCGACCCCGACGCCAAGGTCGTGATCACGACCATCCAGCGCCTGTACGCGATGCTGCGCGGCGAAGAGCTCGACGAAGCGGCCGAGGAAGGTTCGGCCTTCGAGACCTGGAGCGGCGGCAACGACGGCGAGCTGCGCCCCGTGCCCTACAACGCCGCGCTGCCGATCGAGTTCTTCGACATCATCGTCACCGACGAGTGCCACCGCTCGATCTACGGCCTGTGGCGCCAGGTGCTGGAATACTTCGACGCCCACCTCATCGGCCTGACCGCCACGCCCGGCAAGCACACGCTGGGCTTCTTCCGCAACAACCTGGTGGCCGAATACAGCTACGAACAATCTGTGGCCGACGGCGTGAACGTCGGCTTCGAGGTCTACCGCATCAAGACGCGCATCGGCGAAGCCGGCGGCATGGTCGACGCCGACTACCACGTGCCGGTGCGCGACCGCCGCACCCGCGCGCTGCGCTACAAGCAGCTCGACGACGACCTGCCCTACGCAAAGAACGAGCTCGACCGCGCCGTCACCGCACCCAACCAGATCCGCACCGTGCTGCAGTGCTTCAGGGACAGGCTGTTCACCGACCTCTTCCCCGGCCGCAGCGGCAACTGGATGCCCAAGACGCTGATCTTCGCGAAGGACGACAACCACGCCGAAGAGATCGTGCACGCGGTGCGCGAGGTCTTCGGCCAGGGCAACGACTTCGCGAAGAAGATCACCTACCAGACGAGCGAGAAACCCAAGGAGCTGATCAAGGGCTTCCGCGTCGACCCGCTTCCCCGCGTGGTGGTGACGGTGGACATGATCGCCACCGGCACCGACATCAAGCCGGTGGAATGCCTGATCTTCATGCGCGACGTGAAGAGCGAGGGCTACTTCGAGCAGATGAAGGGCCGCGGCGTGCGCACCATCAACCACGCCGACCTGCAGCAGGTGACGCCCGACGCGCAGACCAAGACGCGCTTCGTGCTGGTGGATGCCGTGGGCGTCACCGAAAGCCGGAAGACCGTCTCGCAGCCGCTGGAACGCCAGCACACGCTGGCCTTCGACAAGCTGATCGACCAGATCGCGCAGGGCCGGCGCGACTTCGACGCCGTCTCCAGCCTGGCCGCGCGGCTGGCGGCACTCGACCGGCAGATCGACGCCGAAGACCGCCAGCGCATCGCCCAGGCCGCCGGTGGCGCGACGCTGCGCACGCTGGCCACCGGGCTGCTGGAAGCGATCAGCCCCGACCTCATCGAAGCGCGGCTGATCGAACGCCACGGCGTGAACGCGGAAGCCGCCACGCCGGCGCAGTTGCAGGCGGTGGAAGACGAGCTGAAAGACAAGGCCTGCCGCCCGCTGGACGACGCCACGTTGCGCAACCTGATCAAGACGATCAAGCAGAAGACCGACATCGTCATCGACGAACTCAGCACCGACGACGTGCTGCACGCCGGCTACGACCTGAAGCAGGCCGAGGCGCGCACCACGTCGTTCCGCGCCTTCATCGAAGACAACAAGAACGAGCTGCTGGCGCTGCAGATTTTGTACGGCCGGCCGTATCCGCAACGGCGACTGACGTACGCCGCGGTGCGCGAGCTGGCGACCAAGCTCGCCGACCCGCCGCAGCACCTGCACACGGCCGACGTGTGGCAGGCCTACAAGCGGCTGCAGGCGACGCTGGTGCGCGGCTCGCCCAGCGACAAGGTGCTGACCGACATCATCTCGCTGGTGCGCTTCGCCACCGGCCAGGCCGAGCTGCTGGAGCCGTATGCGGCGCGCGTGGAGCAGAAGTTCAACCTGTGGATCGGCCGCCAGATCAAGGCCGGCCACGCATTCAGCGAGGAACAGATGCAGTGGCTGAAGGCCATCAAGGACTACCTGGCGGCGAACGTGGAGATTGCGCCGGCGGATTTGACGCGCGACCACCCGTTTGCCGATTGGGGCGGGGTGGTGGCGGCGAGGAAGGTGTTCGGGGCGGAGCTCAATGGAATGCTGGATGAGTTGACGGAGGCGTTGGCGGCATGAGTGACGGATTGCCGCATGGCTGGACCAAAGCTCTGCTTGGTGACGTCACGATCGTCCTCGATAGCAAGAGGGTGCCGATCAACGAAGCGGAACGGACAGCTCGCCTTGCTGTATCGGCTGAACGGTTTCCGTACTTCGGCGCTACTGGGCAGGTGGGCGAGATCGATGGCTACCTCTTCGATGGCGAGGCCGTCTTGCTTGGGGAGGATGGCGCTCCATTTTTGGATGCGAAGCGAAGCAAGGCGTACTTGGTTGATGGCAAGTACTGGGTCAACAACCACGCCCACATCCTCCGAACGCGCCAAGGGCTGAGCAACAGGTACTTGTGCTATCAGCTCAACGTCGTTGACTATCGAAGACACGTCTCCGGTACGACCCGCTTGAAGCTGACACAAGCGGCAATGCGCGAAATCGAGCTGGTTGTCGCGCCGATTGACGAGCAACAGCGCATCGTCTCCAAGATCGACGAACTCTTCAGCCGCATCGAAGAAGGCGAACGCGCGCTGGAGCGGGTGCAGACGCTGGTGGAGCGTTACCGCCAGTCCGTGCTCAAGGCGGCCGTCACCGGTGAACTCACGCGCGAATGGCGAGAGCAGCGCCACGGGCAACTCGAATCCGGCGAAGCGCTGCTGCAGCGCATGTTGAGTGCCCGACGCCAGACCTGGGAGCAAGACGAACTCACCAGGATGTCGGCCGATGGCGCGCGGCCGCGCAACGAGAGATGGAAACTCAAGTACCGAGAACCTCCGACGGTCGCTACCGAGGGATTGCCCGAGCTTCCTGCGGGATGGGTGTGGACCACGCTCGGGTCACTGATTGTTTGGGGGCCACAGAACGGCCTCTACTTGCACAAGGACCGTTACGGACGGGGAGTACCGATCGTGCGGATCGATGACTATCAACCCGGCTGGACGCGCCCGGTGCAGCAGATGCAACGCGTGGATGCGAGCGCGTCGGACCGCGAGAAGTATCAGTTGGCGGACCTCGACATCGTGATAAATCGAGTGAACAGCCTTTCCCACTTGGGGAAGTGCATGCTCGCGACACCGGAGCATGCGGGAGTGCTTTTTGAGAGCAACATGATGCGACTCAGAGTGACGCCGCAAGTGTCGGTGCCGTATCTGGAGCGGTACCTCCGGGGAGACTTCGGGCGAAAGAGGCTTGTCGCGAACTGCAAGCACGCCGTCAACCAGGCCAGCATCAATCAAGACGACGTTGCGGCGACGCCCGTGCCGCTTCCTCCGCGTGCGGAGCAGGACAAGATAGTCGACCTGGCTGATCGGGAGTTGTCGAAAGTCGGCGCTGAGGCGCTCGACCCACGCGAGCTGGCGCGAAGGTCGCAGTCTGTGCGGCAAGCTGTACTTCGGTCAGCGTTCTCTGGAACGCTTGTGCCTTCCTCAGTGTGACGGCGGATACCACAGCTTCACCGACCCCGGCGCATCCGTGCGTCCCGCCAGTTCCTTCGGCGTCGGCCTGAACACCTTGGCGATGTAGGGCGGTCGGTGCGCGTCGACGAACGCCTCGATGCGCGGCAAGGTGTGGACGAAGTGTTCGGCCAGCTTCGGGAACGGCGCGTGGCCCACCACCAGCAGCATCGCGACGCGGTGCTGAACCACCGCCGCCAGTTCGTTGGCCTTGTAGCGGATGCGCTCGTCGTGCGTGATGACGGTCCAGTTCCTGGCCCCGACAGCCGCCAGCCATTCGGTGTCCGGCGTCTTGTCGCCGAAGTGATCGAAGAACCATTCCACCTGCAGCCCGGCTGCGCGCAGCCGCGCCGGAAACTGCTTGCCCAGATCGCGGTCGGTGAAGTAGGTGCGGCTCACGGGCGCGCTGGACGACCGCGTCAGGGCGCGCGCTCAGGCCGCACGCTCGTAAAGCGCGGCCTGCTCGATGTCGGCCGGCGCCAGGTCGTAGTCGGCCGCCAGATCGGCCACCGACTCGCCGGCGTCCAGCCGTTCGGCGATGGCATGCGTGGAGACGCCGCGCGCCACCAGCACGGGCCGGCCAAAGGCGATGTGGGCGTCGATCGCGATCGGGCACCGGCCGTCGAGCGCGATGGTGGGGTACGGGAACAGGCGCACCGGGAACTTCCATTCGTCCCACACCACGCGGGCCAGGTGGTTCTCCAGCGCCTTGCGGATGGCAATCTGGCCAGACGCCGAAAGCTCGATCAAGTCGCCGTAGTGGTCCAGCAACACACGGCCACCGTGGGTGCGCAGGTCTTCGCGCAGCAGCAGGCCGTCGATGTTCAAGGTGCGCTCGGCATAAGCGATGGAATCGCGCAGCGCCTTGATCGACACGCCATGGCCGGTGCGCAGCGCCCGCAGCACGTGGGCCTCGATCAGGTTGTAGAACGACAGCAGCGGCGGCTTGCCCTGAGCCGGCCGGATCAGGGCCTTGAAACGATTCTGACCTTCAGCGACGGGGTAGTCGCGTCCCACGGTCCAGGCGCGCAGCGTCGCCGCCGGCAACTTCAGGTAGCGCGCAGCCTCGGCCAGCGTATAGGCAGGCTGGTGGCGGATGTCGGTCTTGTCGAAGGCGGTCATCGTGGTTCGGTCGGTGGCCTATTGTCTGTCGTTTCAGCGGCGGGCCCAAGCGCTGCGGGATGTCATGATCGGTGAGGTCGGCGCGCCCGGATCTACACCTTCGATCCTTACCGCGCGCTCTTTCTCAGTTAGTGAAAGGACGTTTCCCTTAACCAGTGCTGCAGCCTGGTCAGGGCAAACGACAGTGACCCTCTGCATGAACACCGACTCCAACGCCCTCGTCTCCAAGGTCTGGAACTACGCCCATGTGCTGCGCGACCAGGGCATCTCGTACGGCGACTACGTCGAGCAGATCACCTTCTTGCTGTTCCTGAAGATGGACCAGGAGCGCAGCGAACTGCTGGGCGAGCCATCCATGATCCCGGCCGCCTGGCGCTGGGACCGGCTGGCCGGCGAGGCAGGCGACGGGCTGGAGATCCAGTACCGCCACACGCTGGAAGCGCTGTCGAGGCGGGGCGGTTTGATCGGCACCATCTTCAAGAAGGCGCAGAACAAGCTCACCGACCCCGCCAAGCTCAAGCGCATCGTCTCGCTGATCGACGCCGAGACCTGGATCGGCATCGGCGTCGATGTGAAGGGCGCCATCTACGAAGGGCTGCTGGAGCGCAACGCGTCGGAGATCAAGTCGGGCGCCGGCCAGTACTTCACGCCGCGGCCGCTGATCCAGGCGATGGTGCACGTGCTCGACCCGCAGATCGGCGAGACCGTGCACGACCCGGCCTGCGGCACCGGCGGCTTCCTGCTGTCGGCCTACGAGCGCATGAAGCCGAAGGCACAGGACCGGACGCAGCAGAAGACGCTGCGCGAGAAGACCTTCTCCGGCGTGGACATCGTCGACGAGGTGGTGCGCCTGTGCGGCATGAACCTGTACCTGCACGGCATTGGCAATGGGGAGTCGCCGATCGTTTCAGCCGACGCACTGGCCACCGCGCCCACCGAGCGCTACGACGTGATCCTGAGCAACCCGCCGTTCGGCAAGAAGAGCAGCTACCGCGTGATCGGCGAGGACGGCGAGGTCGACACCGAGCAGGAACACTACGAACGCGACGACTTCAAGTTCACCACCAGCAACAAGCAGTTGAACTTCATGCAGCACATCATGACGCTGATGGACAGTGCCGGCCGCGCCGCCGTGGTGCTGCCCGACAACGTGCTGTTCGAAGCCGGTGGCGCCGGCGAAGGCATACGCCGCCGGCTGCTGGAGCAGTTCGACTTCCACACGCTGCTGCGGCTGCCCACCGGCATCTTCTACAAGCAGGGCGTGAAGGCCAATGTGCTGTTCTTCGACAAGCGTGTGCCGCGTTCCGACGGCAAGGCGAACACGAAGGCGCTGTGGATCTACGACTTCCGCACCAACCAGCACTTCACGCTGAAGAAGAGCCCGTTGAAGACCGACGACCTGCAGGACTTTGTCGTGCGCTACGCGGTGACTGGGCGCGGCCGGCGCCAGGAGAGCGAACGCTTCAGGCGCTTCGACGTGGCCGAACTGCTCAAGCGCGACAAGCTCAACCTCGACATCTTCTGGCTCAAGGACGACAGCCTGGACGACGTGGACAGCCTGCCGCCGCCGGACGAGATTGCGGCCGAGATCGTCGAGAACCTGCAGGCCGCACTCGAAGCGTTTCAGGCTGTGGCCGACGAACTGGCGAGCCGGGCTTGAGGCTTCACCGGGGCTTCGGCGGCGTGGCCGCGAAGCGCGGCGGCGACCCGCAATTTCAGCCGCCATGCGCTGCGCAGGCCCAACCCGGCGGCGCCGGCGCAGGCAACCAACAGCGCGAAGCGTTCGCGGCGCCGGATGTCCGGATCGATGCGTTCGAGCGCCTCAAGGCCGCTCGCTCAGCGTTTGCCCCGGCCGCGCATCGAAACCGCGTTGTCGTTCGCCGCTGTCCGCAGCGACCGCGCAATTTGCCAGCGCCGGCCGTTGCCCGCTTTGCTGCAGCAATTGCGCGACGGCGGCGATGGCGATCACCTCGGGCTCCTTGCCGGTGATGCCGTCGATGCCGATCGGACACGTCAGGCGCGCCAGCGATGCGGGCGCGATGCCGCGCGCTTGGAAGCGATGCATGAAGCGCGCCCGCTTGGTCCGGGAGCCGATGAGACCGAGGAAGGCAAAGTCGGCGCGTTGCAGGATGGCCTGCGTGATGGCCATGTCGAGCTCGTGACTGTGCGTGAGCACGAGAAAAAACGTTCCCGGCGCCGCGGCGTCGACCTCGGCCTCGACCGGCTCGACGCACACACGCTCGATGTGTGACGCGCTCGGCGCCAGCGGGAATTGATCTTCGCGCTCGTCTATCCATTGCACGCGGCACGCAACGCCTTCGAGCAGGTGCACGATGGCACGCCCCACGTGGCCGGCGCCGTAGAGCTGCAGCGCAAAACGCGGCGGCGGCCCTTGCCACTCGGCGGGCCGACTGGCCGCCAGCGCCGTGAAGCGCAGCGTCAGCGCACCGCCGCAGCATTGGCCCAGCGCGGGGCCGAGCGGCACATGCTGTTCAACCGCGACCGCAGCGCCACGCAGCATCGCGCGTGCGCTCACGATGGCCTTCAGTTCGAGGTGGCCGCCGCCTATCGTGCCCAGCACCTCGCGCTCGCTCACCAGCATGCGCGTGCCGCTTTCGCGCGGCACCGAACCGCGCGTCGCGCCCACCTCCACCACCACCGCGGCGCGGCCTTCGGCCAGCCAGCACAGCGCCGCCGCCTGCAGCTTCATCACGGCGCCGCCAGCACCGCGTTGAGCGCGCGCAGGATGGACTCGCTGGTGGCCGGTGCCTGCAACGGCGGGTCTGTGCGGTGGCCGCCGGCGGCCGAAATGGCGTCGCGGATCGCGAAGAACACCGAAAACGGCAGCAGCAGCGGCGGCTCGCCCGCGGCCTTGCTGCGGTGGATGCTGGGCTGCACGTTCGGCGCGTCGTAGAGCGCGACGTTGAAGATCGGCGGGCAGTCGTTCGCGGTCGGAATCTTGTAGGTGCTGGGCGCGTGGGTGCTGAGCACGCCGGTCTGCGCGTGCCACACCAGTTCTTCGGTGGTGAGCCAGCCCATGCCCTGGATGAACGCGCCTTCGACCTGGCCGATGTCGATGGCCGGGTTCAGCGACGTGCCCACGTCGTGCAGCACGTCGGCGCGCAGCAGTTTCCATTCGCCGGTCAGCGTGTCGACGATCACCTCGCTCACCGCGGCGCCGTAGGCGAAATAGTAGAACGGGTTGCCCTGCATCGTCTGCCGGTCCCAGCTCAGGCCGGGCGTGGCGTAGAAGCCGTCGCTCCACAACTGCACGCGCGCCGCGTAGGCCTGCTCGACGAGATCGGCAAAGCTCAGCGTGCGTTCATTGCAGAACACCTGACCGTGCGCAAAACGCACCGCGCCGGCGTCGCCGCCGAAGGTGCTGGCGGCGAAGGCCACGAGCCGCTGCCGAATCTGGCGCGCCGCATCCTGCGCCGCCTTGCCGTTGAGGTCGCTGCCGGTGGAGGCCGCGGTGGCCGAGGTGTTGGCGACCTTCTGCGTGTCGGTGGCGGTCACGCGCACGGCCTCGAACGGCAGCCCCAGTTCATGCGCCACCACCTGTGCGACCTTGGTGTTCAGGCCCTGGCCCATTTCGGTGCCGCCGTGGTTCACGAGCACCGAACCGTCGGTGTAGACGTGCACCAGCGCGCCGGCCTGGTTCAGATGCACGACGTTGAACGAGATGCCGAACTTCACCGGCGTCAGGGCGATGCCCTTCTTCAGCACCGGACTCGCGGCGTTGAATGCCGCCAGCGCCGCGCGCCGCGCCGTGTAGTCGCTGCTGGCTTCGAGCTGCGCCACCAACGGCTCGATGATGTTGTCGACCACCGTCTGGCCGTAAGGCGTGACGTTGTTCGTCGTGCTGCCATAGAAGTTGGCACGCCGCACCGCCAGCGCATCGCGGCCGAGCCGGCGCGCCACCGAGTCCATCAGCATCTCGATGGCGATCGCACCCTGCGGCCCGCCGAAGCCGCGGAACGCGGTGTTGCTCTGTGTGTTCGTCTTTGCCGAATGGCCGTGCAACGCGACGTGCGGCAGCCAGTAGGCGTTGTCGAAGTGGCACAGCGCGCGCGTCATCACCGGGCCCGACAGATCGGCCGAGTGGCCGGCGCGCGAGACCATCTCGACCTCGGCGCCGAGGATGCGGCCATCGTCGTCGAAACCGGCTTCCAGCGCGTAGTGGAAGCAGTGGCGGCGGCCGGTGATCAGGAAGTCGTCGTCGCGGTCCAGGCGCAGTTTCACCGGCCGCTGCAGGCGCGCCGCGGCAACGGCCGCGACGCAGGCGAACAGCGCCGACTGCGATTCCTTGCCGCCGAAGCCACCGCCCATGCGCCGGCATTCCACATGCACCGCATGCGCCGGCCGCTGCAACGCATGCGCCACCAGATGCTGCATCTCGCTCGGGTGCTGGGTCGAGCAGTACACCTTCATGCCACCGTCCTCGGTGGGCATGGCATACGAGATCTGGCCTTCCAGGTAGAACTGCTCCTGGCCGCCGACGTCGAAGCGCATGCTCAGCCGGTGCGATGCGGCGGCGATGGCGGCCTTCGCGTCGCCGCGCCGCAGATGCATCGCCGGCACCACGTGCTGCTGCGCCGCGTGCGCCTGCTGCGGCGTGAGCAGCGGCGGCAGCGCGTCGGCGCTGATCACGCTCCTGGCCAGTGCCGCAGCGCGGCGCGCGGCGTCGCGCGTGCGCGCGATCACCGCGAACACCGGCTGGCCCACATAACGCAGCGTCGCACCCGCTTCGCCGGCGAGGATGGGGTCGTCCTTCACCAGCGAGCCGCATTCGTTCGCGCCCGGAATGTCCTTCGCGCTGAAGACGTGCACCACGCCCGGCATCGCACGCACGCGGTCGAGGTCCATCGCCTTCAGCGTGCCGTGGGCGATGGGCGACAAGCCGAGCGCCGCATGCAGCGTGCCGGCGAGCTCGGGCAGGTCGTCGGTGTAGGGCGCCGCGCCGGCCACATGCAGATGGGCTGATTCATGCGGCCGCGCGATGCCGGCCACGGCATACGCGGCAAGCGGGCGCGACGCGGCCAGCGCAGGCAGATCGGCGGGTTTGTTCATGCGTTCACCTCGCGGCTGAAGACACTCACCTCGCGTTCAACCAGCGGCGCATCAAGCCGCGTCTCGAGCCAGAAGCGGCGCAGCAGGTTCTGCGCCACCTGCAGCCGGTAGCCGGCGCTCGCACGCATGTCGCTCAGCGGCTGGAAGTCTTCGGCCAGTGCCGCCTGCACGCGGCGCAGCGTGTCTTCGTTCCAGGCCTGGCCCACCAGTGCGGCTTCGGCCTTCGGCGCGCGTTTGACGGTGGCCGCCATGCCACCGAAGGCCAGCCGCGCCGCCGCCACAAGCTCGCCGTCCAGCGTGAGCGCCAGCGCCGCGCAGACGGCCGAGATGTCGCTGTCGAAGCGCTTGGAGATCTTGTAGGCGCGTACCTGCTGCGCAGGCTGCGGCAGCGGCACTTCGAGCGCCTGCACGAACTCTCCCGGCTCGAGGCGGTTTTTCATGTAGTCGAGATAGAACTCGCACAGCGGCATGCGGCGCACACGCTCGGCGCGGCGCAGCACGATGGCAGCGTCCAGCGCCATCAGCACCGGCGCCGAGTCGCCGATGGGCGAGCCGTTGGCGACGTTGCCGCCCATCGTGCCGGCCTCGCGGATCGGCAGCGATGCAAAACGCAGCCAGACATCGCGCAGCGAAGGCCAGCGCGCGACGAGTGCGCGCCACGCCGATTCGAGCGATGCCGCGGCGCCGATGCTGAGCACGCCATCCCGCTCGACGACGGCCTTGAGCTCGGCCACTTCGCCGACGTGGATCAGATCGCCCAGCTCGCGCAACTGCTTCGTCACCCACAGCCCGACGTCGGTGCTGCCGGCGAACAGCCGGGCGTCGGGCCGGGCGGCGCGCAGCGTCGCCAGTTCGGCCAGCGTGCGCGGCGCATCGAAGCCGGCGGTGTGCAGCGCCGCGTCGCGCTGCAAGACGCGCAGCACCTCCAGCACCGGCTGCTCGCGCAGCAGCACCGGGCCGGCGTTGAACATCTGCTCGCCGGCGTCGAGGATGGGCCGGTAGCCGGTGCAGCGGCACAGGTTGCCCGACAGATCGTCGGCGAGCTGCTGGCGCGTGGGCCGCGTGCCGGCGGCGTGGTGGCGCTGGTAGCAGGCCCACAGCGACATCACGAAACCCGGTGTGCAGAAGCCGCACTGCGAGCCGTGGCAGTCCACCATCGCCTGCTGCGCCGGGTGCAGCGCGCCACCCTGCTGCAGGTCTTCGACGGTGAACAACGCCTTGCCGTCGAGCGCCGGCAGGAACTGGATGCAGGCATTCACCGGACGCAGCGCCAGGCCGGCATCGGCGCCGTTCACGAGCTCGCCCACCACCACCGTGCAGGCGCCGCAGTCGCCCTCGGCGCAGCCTTCCTTGGTACCGCTGCAATGGCGGTCTTCGCGCAGCCATTCGAGCACGGTGCGCTGCGGCACCGGGTCGGTGATCCGCATCAGTTCACCGCGGTGGTAGAAGCGCAGCGGGCGTGTCGGCATGTCGTTGACCATCGGGCTTGGGAGTTTCCCCAAAGGTACCGCGTTGCGCCCCTGTGTGTATACGATGTCAACCATGTCAGCTATGTGGATTGCCATATGGTGAAGCGGGCTGATTTCGACACCATCGACCTCTACCTCATCCGGGTCCTGCACACCTTGATCACCGAACGCAGCGTTTCCCGCACCGCGATGCGCCTGGCCAGCACGCAGCCTGCCGTCAGCGCCCAGCTCAAGCGTCTGCGTGAGCTCACCGGCGACCCCTTGCTGGTGCGCGGCGGCCACCAGATGCAGGCCACCGAAACCGCGCTGCAGTTGCTCGACCCGACGACGCGGCTGCTGCACGAAGCAGAGCACCTGTTCGGCGGCCGCTCGCGCGCGGCGGTGTTCGACGCCGCCGCCAGCGACGCCACCTTCCGCGTCGCCGCCAGCGACTATCTCGACCCGCTGTTCCTGCCCGCGCTGGTGACGCACATCAAGCGCCTCGCGCCCGGCGTGCAGCTCGCGCTGATGCCGCTGTCGCAGGAGTACGACTACCGGCGCCACCTCGCCACCGGCGACGTCGATCTCGTCATCGGCAACTGGCTGCGCCCGCCCGAGGAGCTGCACCTGGGGCGCCTGATCAGCGACGACGTGGTCTGCCTGGTGGCCGAAAAACACCCAGCGGTGAACCGCAACTGGTCGGCCGAGAAATACCTCGGCTGCGAACACGTCGCGCCGATGCCCACGCACGCCGGCGCGCTGGGCGTCATCGACGAACATCTCGGCGCGCTCGGCGCCGAGCGCCGCATCGTCGTGCGTGCATCGCACTTCAGCCTGATCCCGCTGATGGTGGCCGACAGCCTGCTCGTGCTGACCACCGGGCGCCTGTTCTGCAGCCGTTACGTCGACCAGTTGCCGGTGAAGATCGTGCGCTGCCCGGTCAGCTTTCCGCCGCTGAACTACTACCAGCTCTGGCACGAGCTCACGCACAGCGCGCCGTCGATGCGCTGGTTTCGCGAGCAGGTGCGCGCGGTGGCGCGCCGGCTCGCGCAACAACGCCTGCCGCGCCGCGTTGCCGCCTGAAGCGCATGAAGACCGCGATCCGCGCCGACCTGCTGGACTTCACGGCCGCGCCGCTGTGGGGCAGCAGCGCGATGCACGGCGTGCGCTGGCGGCCCGACCACTGGCTGCTGCTCGACCGCGGCCGCATCGCCGCTGCGCTGCCGGGCGCGCAGCCGCCGGGCGATGACTGGCAGCGCGAAGACCAACGCGGCCGGCTGCTGATGCCGGGTTTCATCGACAGCCATGTGCACTGCCCGCAGCTCGACGTCATCGCCAGCTACGGCACCGGGCTGCTCGACTGGCTGGACACCTACACCTTTCCTGCCGAGCGCCGCTTCGCCGAGCCTGCGGCGGCCGAAGCCGGCGCGGCGCTGTTCCTCGATGCGCTGCTGGCGCACGGCACCACGTCGGCGGTCGTCTTTCCCACCGTGCATGCGGTATCGGCCGACCGCCTGTTTGCGGCGGCACAGGCGCGTGGCATGGCACTCGTTGCCGGCAAGGTGCTGATGGACCGCCATGCACCCGACGGCCTGCGCGACGACGTGGCCGGCGCCGAGCGCGACTGCGAAGACCTCATCGCACGCTGGCACGGCCAGGGCCGCTGCCGCTATGCGGTGACGGTGCGCTTTGCCGCCACCAGCACGCGCGAGCAGCTCGCGATGGCCGGCGAATTGCTCAGGCGCCACCCGGGGCTGTACATGCAGACCCATGTGGCCGAGAACACCGACGAAGTGAAATGGGTAGCGCAGCTTTTCCCCGAAGCGCGCAGCTACCTCGACGTCTATCAGCGCCACGGCCTGCTCAACGAACGTGCGGTGCTGGCGCACGGCATCTGGCTCGATGCCCACGATCGCGCGCTGCTGCACGCCAGCGGCGCGCAGATCGCCTTCTGCCCCACCAGCAACCTCTTCCTCGGCAGCGGCCTGTTCGACTGGCAGGCCGCCATCGACAGCGGCCACCGTGTCTCGATGGCCAGCGATGTCGGTGGCGGCACCAGCCTGTCGATGCTGAAGACGCTCGCCGAAGGCTACAAGGTGCAGGCCTTGCGCGGCTGCAGGCTCAGCGCGTGGACGGCGCTGCATGCGGCGACGCGCGGCGCCGCCGAAGCGCTGGGACTCGATGGCGAGATCGGCCACCTCGACAATGGCGCCAGCGCCGACCTCGTGCTGTGGGACTGGGCGCAGGGCGACGTGGCCGCCCACCGCGACCGCGTCGCGCGCGGCGACGTGCCCGGCCTCGCGGCGCAAGACCTGCATGCCCGTGTCTTCGCGTGGATGATGCTCGGCGACGAGCGCAACGTCGCCGCCACCTGGGTGGCCGGGCAGCCACGCCATCGAAAGGCCTGAATGACCGCATCACCGTCAGCGCTGCGACTCGAACTCACCGGCATCAGCAAGCAGTACCCGGCGGTGCGCGCCAACGACGGCGTCAACCTGCGCGTGAAGGCGGGCGAGATTCACGCGGTGCTGGGCGAAAACGGCGCCGGCAAGTCGACGCTGATGAAGATCATCTACGGTGCCGTGCAGCCCGACGCCGGCCAAGTGATCTGGAACGGCCAGCCGGTGGCGGTGAAGAGCCCGGCCGAGGCGCGCGCGCTGGGCATCAGCATGGTCTACCAGCACTTCTCGCTGTTCGACACCCTGACCGCGGCGCAGAACGTCTGGCTCGGCCTGGGCAGGAGCCTGGCGCTGGCGCAGGTGACGCGGCGCATCACCGAGGTCGCGCACACCTACGGGCTCGATGTCGACCCGCTGCGTCCGGTGCACAGCTTGAGCGTCGGCGAGCGCCAGCGCGTGGAGATCGTGCGCGCGCTGATGACGGACCCGCAGTTGCTGATCCTCGACGAGCCCACCTCGGTGCTGACGCCGCAGGCGGTGGACAAGCTCTTCGTCACGCTGCGCGCGTTGAGCGCACGCGGCTGCTCCATCCTCTACATCAGCCACAAGCTCGACGAGATCCGCGCGCTGTGCCACCACTGCACGGTGCTGCGCGCCGGCAGAGTCACCGGCGAAGTCGACCCGGCGCGCGAAGACAACGCCAGCCTGTCGCGCCTGATGATCGGCGCCGAGCCGCCGCAGCTCCAGCACCACGCCGCGCAGGCCGGCGCCGTGGTGCTGGCGGTCACACAGCTATCGCTGCCCAAGCTCGACCAGTTCGGCGTTGCGCTGAAGGACATCTCGTTCGATGTGCGTGGCGGTGAGATCGTCGGCGTTGCCGGTGTCTCGGGCAATGGCCAGCAGGAGCTGATGGCAGTGCTGTCGGGCGAAGACACGCGCGCGCGCGCCGGCTCGATCACGCTGCACGGGCGCGACATCGCCAGCCATTCGCCGCGCCGGCGCCGCCATCAAGGCCTGCACTTCGTGCCCGAGGAGCGCCTCGGGCGCGGCGCGGTGCCGACGCTGAGCCTGGCGCAGAACACGCTGCTCACACGCACCGAAACCGTGGCCGCCGGCGGCTGGATCGCCAGCGACCGTGTGCGCCGCCTGGCCGAGCACATCATCGAGCGCTTCAACGTCAAGGCCGGCGGCGCCGCTGCAGCGGCCAAGAGCCTGTCGGGCGGCAACCTGCAGAAGTTCATCGTCGGACGCGAGATCGACGCCGCGCCCAAGCTGCTCATCGTCAGCCAGCCGACCTGGGGCGTGGACGTGGGCGCGGCGGCGCTGATCCGCAGCGAACTGCTGAAGCTGCGCGACGCCGGCTGCGCGCTGCTGGTGGTGAGCGAGGAGCTCGACGAACTGTTCGAGATCAGCGACCGCCTGATCGTCATCGCGCAGGGCCGCGTCTCGCCGTCGGTGGCGGTGGCTGCGGCGACGACGCAGAGAATCGGCGAATGGATGTCGGGGCTGTGGGCCCGGGAGTCTGAGCATGCTCAAGCTTGAGGTCAGGCCGCAACCGTCGAGGTGGATGTCGTTCGCGTCGCCGCTGCTGGCGCTGCTGATCACGGTGGCCATCGGCATCGTGCTGTTCCTGCTGCTCGGCAAGGATCCGCTGCGCGGGCTGCAGATGTTTTTCGTCGAGCCGGTGAAGAGCCTGTATGCGCTGTCGGAACTGTCGGTGAAGGCGACGCCGCTGATCCTCATCGCGCTCGGCCTGGCGGTGTGTTTTCGCTCCAACATCTGGAACATCGGCGCCGAAGGCCAGTACGTCGTCGGCGCGCTCGCGGCCGGCTGGGTGGCGATGCAGGCGGGGCCGGGGCTGGACTGGATGGGACGCGGCATCGTGGTGCCGATCCTGCTGGCCGGCGTGCTGGGCGGCATGGTCTGGGCCGCCATCGTCGCACTGCTGCGCGACCGCTTCAACGCGAACGAGATCCTCGTCAGCCTGATGCTGGTCTACGTGGCGCAGTTGCTGCTGGGCTACCTGGTCTACGGGCCCTGGAAAGACCCGCACGGCTACAACTTCCCGCAGACCATCACCTTCCTGCCGGTGACGAAGATCCCGCGCCTGGCCAGCGGCATGCGCGCGAACATCGGCGTCTTCATCACGCTCGCCGCGGTGGCCGCGTTCTGGGCCTTCCTGTTCCGCACCTACCGCGGCTTCCAGCTTCAGGTGGGCGGGCTGGCGCCGGCCGCGGCGCGTTATGCCGGCTTCTCGTCGCGCGCCGCGCTGTGGACGGCGCTGCTGCTGTCGGGCGGCATGGCGGGCCTGGCCGGCGGACTGGAAGCGGCGGGGCCGCTGGGCCAGCTCACCCCCTATGTGCCGGCGGGCTACGGCTTCGCCGCCATCATCGTCGCCTTCGTCGGCCGCCTGCACCCGGTGGGCATCGTGTTCTCGGGTGTCTTGATGAGCATGTTCTACATCGGCGGTGAACTCGCGCAGTCGCGCCTGGGCCTGCCCAAGAGCCTGACCGGCGTGTTCCAGGGTCTGCTGCTGTTTTCGCTGCTCGGCTGCGACACGCTGATCTTCTACCGCCTGCGCTTCAGGCACGCGGCAGCGGCAGCGGCGGCGCCGGGCCGCGTCACCGCGGTCGCGAAGGAGGCCTGAATGGACGGTTTCGCGCTGCTCATCGCCGCGACGCTGAACGCCGGCACCGTGCTCGCCATCGCCGGCCTCGGGCTGCTCATCAACGAACGCGCCGGCATCGTCAACCTCGGCGCCGAAGGCCTGATGCTGGTGGGCGCCATCGCCGGCTTCGCGGCCGCGGTGCACACGGGCAGCGACTGGCTCGCGTTCGGCGCCGGCGCGCTGTCGGGTGCGCTGCTGTCGGCCGCCTTCGGCGTGCTGGTGATCTGGCTCAACACCAACCAGTACGCGTCGGGGCTGGCGCTGAGCCTGTTCGGCGCCGGCTTCTCGGCGTTCGCCGGCATCCACTACACACAGGAAAAGCTCGGCCCGCGACCGTCGTTCCACATCCCCGGGCTGGCCGACATTCCGTTCATCGGCCCGGCGCTGTTCCGCCAGCACCCGATGGTGTATCTGACGATCGCGCTGACGCTCGCGCTGGCGTGGTTCCTCTATCGCTCGCGTGCCGGGCTGGTGCTGCGCGCGGTGGGTGAATCACCCGAATCGGCGCATGCGCTGGGCTACCCGGTGCGGCGCATCCGGCTGCTCGCGGTGATGTTCGGCGGCGCGCTGTGCGGCCTGGCGGGCGCCTACCTGTCCACCGTCTACACGCCGCTGTGGGTGGAAGGCATGGTGGCCGGCAAGGGCTGGATCGCGCTCGCCCTCACCACCTTCGCCACCTGGCGGCCGGCGCGCGTGCTGCTGGGCGCCTACCTGTTCGGCGGCGTCACGATGCTGCAGTTCTATCTGCAGGGCCAGGGCGTCGAGATCGCAAGCCAGTTCCTCAGCATGCTGCCCTACCTGGCCACCATCGTCGTGCTGGTCCTGATCTCGCGCAACGCGGGCTGGATCCGCGCCAACATGCCGGCGTCTCTGGGCAAGCCCTTCTTCCCGGGCTCGTGACCGAGGTTCGATAATCGCTTCCACCATCACCAGGAGAGAGTTCCCATGACCCTTGCATCGAAGCGCACGCTGCTCAAGCTGGCGGGCTGGTCCACGGTGGCCGCGGCGACGGCGTTTGTCGTCGGCTGCGGCAAGAAGGAAGAGGCCGCGGCGCCGGCACCGGCCCCGATGGCCGCGGCATCCGCCGCGCCGGCGAAAGCCGAGCCGCTGAAGATCGCCTTCGCCTACGTCGGCCCGGTGGGCGACGGCGGCTGGACCTTCGCGCACGACAACGCACGCAAGGCGGTCGAACAGCACTTCGGCGACAAGATCGTCACCAGCTACGTCGAGAAGGTGCCCGAGGGCGCCGACGCCGAGCGGGTGTTCCGCGACATGGTCGGCCAGGGCAACAAGCTGATCTTCGGCACCACCTTCGGCTACATGGAGCCGATGCTCAAGGTCGCTGCCGACAACCCCGACGTGAAGTTCGAGCACGCCACCGGCTACAAGCGGCTGGCGAACATGAACACCTACGACAGCCGCACCTACCAGGGCGCCTACATGGCCGGGGTGCTGGCGGGCAAGATGACGAAGAGCAATTCGCTCGGCATCGTCGGCTCCATTCCCATTCCCGAGGTGGTGCGCAACATCAACAGCTTCACGCTCGGCGCCCTGAGCGTGAACCCGAAGATCCACACCAAGGTCGTGTGGGTCAACGAGTGGTTCGATCCGCCGAAGGAAACCGAGGCCGCGCAAAGCCTGATCAACGGCGGCGCCGACGTGCTGTTCCAGAACACCGACAGCTCGGCCGTGCTGCAGGCCGCGGCGAAGAACAAGAAGTGGGCCTTCGGCTGGGACAGCGACATGACGGCGTATGCGCCCGAAGCGCATCTGGCGTCGGCCGTCATCAACTGGGTGCCGTACTACACGAAGGCCATCCAGGACGCGCTGGACGGCAAGTGGACGGGCAACCAGGCGTCGTGGTGGGGCGTCAAGGAAGGCGCGATCGATCTGGTCTCGATCAACGACAAGGTGCCGGCCGACGCGAAGGAAGCCGTCGAGAAGGTCAAGGCCGGCCTGAAGGACGGCAGCTTCGTGATCTGGAAGGGCCCGATCGTCAGCAACGACGGCAAGACGGTGCTGAAGGACGGCGAAGTCGCCGACGACAAGTTCCTCGGCGGCATCAGCTTCTTCGTCAAAGGCGTGCTGGGCAAGGTGCCAACCGGCAAATAAGCCGGCGCGCAGTCCCATGAAAACAAGCCCCGCGGCGCGCACCGCGGGGCTTTTTCGTTTCGACGCCGAAAGCTCACGAACTCGCCGTCCACCGGCCCGCTGGTGCGCGCTTGCGAGGCCGCCGTGTTCGACGAGGCCACGCGGATCAGGCAGCGCAGGCGGGCCCCGGGGCAGGCGCTCAGCGCGTGATCTTCGCCGCCTCGACTTCCATCTGCGACACCAGCGCATCGAGCTGGTCGATCACGGCCTGCAGCGTGGCGCGTTGCGTGAGATCGACGCCGGCCTTCTGAAGTTGCGCCATCGGGTAGTCGTTGCCGCCGCTCTTGAGCAGCGTCAGGTAGCGTGCAGTGGCCTCGGCCTTCGACTCGGCGCTGCCGCTCGTCATCGCGTGGAAAAGCTGCGCCGACGACGCGAAGCAGGTCGCGTACTGGAACACGTAGTACGGCGTGTTGAAGAAGTGCGGGATGCGCGCCCAGGTGTATTTGTAGAAGTCGTCGGCCGTCAGCGCGTCGCCCCAGTAGGTCTTCAGCAGCCCGGCGTAGAGCTCGTTGAGCACCTCGGTCGTCAGCGGCTCGCCGCGCTCCACGCGCTGGTGCACCTGCAGCTCGAAATCGGCGAACATCACCTGCGTGTAGAAGGTGCCGACGATCTCGTCCACCGCGTGTTGCAGCAGCAGGAAACGCTCCTTCGGATCGGTGGTGGTATGCAGCAGATGGTCGAGCAGGAAACGTTCGTTGGTGGTCGACGCCACCTCGGCGACGAAGATCGTGTAGCCGGCGTTCACGAACGGCTGCGTCTCGTACGACAGCACGGTGTGCATCGCGTGGCCGCCTTCGTGCGCGAAGGTGAACACCGAGTCCAGCGTGTCGTTGTAGTTCAGTAGCTGATAGGGGCCGACGCCATAGACGCCGGCGCTGTAGGCGCCGCTGCGCTTGCCTTCGCTCTCGTAGACGTCGATGCGGCCGCCGCTGACGAACTGGCGGTACTTGGCGACGTAGTCGGCCCCGAGCGGTGCCACCGACGCCAGCGCGAGTTCACGCGCCTTCGCGTACGGATAGCTCTGCGTGCTGCTGAAGATGGGCAGGAAACCATCGTAGAGGTGGTAGTTCGGCAGGCCGAGCAGCTTCTGGCGCAGCCGCACATAACGCTGCAACGGTGCGGTGCCGGCGCGGGTGGCGGCGATCAGGTTGTCGACCACTGCACGCGGGATGTTGTTGTCGTCCAGCGCCGCATCCAGCGTGCTCGGGAAGTGGCGCGCCTGGGCCAGGAACCAGTCGCGCTGCAGCAACCCTTCGTAGATCGCCGCATAGGTGTTGGCGGTGGCGCCGTAGGTGCCGACATGGGCCGCCGCGGCGGCGCCGCGATCGGCCTGGTTCGTGTTGTGTTCGAGCAGCGCGCTGTAGTTGCCCGGCGAGAGCTTGACCTCCTTGCCGTCCGACGTCTTGATAGTGGGGAACTTGATGTCCGACGTGCTGAGCTCGCTGTAGATCTGGCGCGGCGCGCGGTTCAGCGGACCGGCCAGCGACAGCAGATGTTCCCCCGTTTCGTCCAGCACATGCGCCTGCTTGCGGTAACTGTCGAGGATGGTGTGGCGGTACGGCGCGAGCGCGGGCGTCGCATCCAGCCACTGCTGCGCCGTCGCCTGCGGCACGCTCGCCAGCAGCTCGGGCGTGAACCACGCGGTGGCGGTGTCGAACTTCGCGAACAGCGCACCCACGCGCTGGAAGCGCCCGGCCACGGCCTGGTCGCGGGTGTCGACATCGCGCTGAAGCTGCGGGTAGCGGTACAGCCGGTACTGCAGCTTGCCGATCTCGTCGAACGCCTGATAGGCCTTGAGCAGCGCGGCCGGCCCGCCGGCCAGGCTGCCCTTGAGCGCAGCGAAGGCGTCCATCTTCGCCTGCATGTCCTTCATGCCGGCTTCCCAGGCGTCCCAGTTGGGGTAGATGGCGCTGAAATCCCAGCGGAACTCGGCCGGGATCTCGGCCCGGTTGTGGGTGGCGGGTTTTTCGCCGGCGGCGTGGGCCGAAACGGCGGCGGCGTACAGCACGCCGACCAGGGTGAGGCTCGTTTTCACGGGTGGCTTCGAGGTGAAAACGGGCAGTGTAGCGACGCGCCCGCCGCTCCTGCTAGCGTCGTCACCGGCCGCTTCATGAGCGTCGCCGCCGCGTAACATGGCAGTTCGTTGCCGACGCACCCGCCATGGACCTGACGCCCCGCGAAAAAGACAAGCTGCTGATCTTCACCGCCGCGTTGCTGGCCGAACGCCGCCGGGCGCGCGGCCTGAAGCTGAACGTGCCCGAAGCCACCGCACTGATCAGCGCCGCGATCATGGAGGGCGCGCGCGACGGCAAGAGCGTGGCGGCGCTGATGAGCGAAGGCAGGCAGGTGCTGGTGCGCGCCGACGTGATGGACGGCGTGGCCGAACTGGTGAACGAGATCCAGGTCGAGGCGACCTTCCCCGATGGCACGAAGCTGGTGACGCTGCACCGACCCATTGCATAGACGCGTAGGCGCATAGGTGCACGATGATTCCCGGTGAACTGCTGGTCGACGACGGTGAACTGCCGCTGAACCCGAACCGCACGCCATTGACGCTGGTGGTGGAAAACGTCGGCACGCGGCCGGTCAGCGTCGGCTCGCACTACCACTTCGCCGAGACCAACCGCGCGCTGCGTTTCGACCGCGCGGCGGCACGCGGCATGAGACTGCACGTCGTGTCGGCCAGCGTGCTGCGCTTCGAGCCCGGCCAGCCGCGCAGCGTGCTGCTGGTGCCCTACGCCGGCACGCGCCATGTGTTCGGTTTCCACGGCCAGGTGCAGGGGCCGCTGGCATGAGCGGCAGCATCGGCAAACGCGCCTATGCCGAGACCTTCGGCCCCACGGTCGGCGACCGCGTGCGCCTGGCCGACACCAACCTGATCATCGAGGTCGAGGCCGACCATACGCGCCGCGCAGGAGCACACTTCGGCGGTTATGACGACGAACTGAAGTTCGGCCGCGGCGGCAGCATCCGCGACGGCATGAGCCAGAGCCAGACCGTCAACGGCCCGGGCCACCACGAGGCCGCCGACTGCGTGATCACGAACGCACTCATCGTCGACCACTGGGGCATCGTGAAGGCCGACATCGGACTCAAGGGCTGCCGCATCGCGGCCATCGGCAAGGCCGGCAACCCCGACGTGATGGATGGCGTCGACATCGTCATCGGCCCCGGCACCGAGGTCATCGCCGGCGAAGGCATGATCGTCACCGCCGGCGGCATCGACAGCCACGTGCACTTCACGTGCCCGCAGCAGATCGACGACGCGCTGGCCTCGGGCATCACGACGATGCTGGGCGGCGGCACGGGCCCGGCCAGCGGCAGCGTCGCCAGTGCTTGCACGCCGGGTCCGGAGAACCTGCACCGCATGCTGCAGGCGGCCGACGCCTTTGCGATGAATCTCGGCTTCCTGGGCAAGGGCAATGCGAGCCAGCCCGAAGCCCTCAGCCAGCAGATCGCCGCCGGGGCCATCGGCCTCACGCTGCACGAAGCCTGGGGCACGACGCCGGCGGCCATCGACAACGGTCTGGACATCGCCGAGGTCACCGACACGCGGGTGTCGCTGCACAGCGACACGCTCAACGAATCGGGCTTCATCGAGCACGCCGTTGCAGCCACAAAAGGCCGCACGCTGTGCGCATGCCCGCTGTTGGGCGACGTGCCGGATGCCGCGTCGGACGTGCTGCGCGTGGTGGGCCAAGCGAACTTCCTGCCCGGCAGCACAGGCCGCACGATGGCGCGCGCCGACGGTCGCATCGGCATCGGGCAGCAGGCCCTGGCCGCCGAAGCGGTGCTGCACGACCTGGGCGCGATCAGCATCATCGGCAGCGGCAGCCCGGCGACGGGACGCATCGGCGACGTCATCCTGCACACCTGGCAGACGGCGCACCAGATGAAGCTGCAGCGCGGCGCGCTGCAAGGCGACACGGGGCCCGGCGGGCTGGCTGCGGATGGCGCGCGCAACGACAACTCGCGCGTCAAGCGCTACATCGCCAAATACACCGTCAACCCGGCCATCGCCAGCGGCATCAGCCACGAGGTGGGCAGCGTGGAGATCGGCAAGTGGGCTGACCTCGTGCTGTGGCGGCCGGCGTATTTCGGCGTCAAGCCCAGCCTCGTGCTCAAGGGCGGCTTCATCGCGGCGGCGGCGATGGGAGACTCCGCTGCCGGCACCGCCGCGCCGCAAGCGGTCCGATGGCGGCCGATGTTCGGCAGCTTTGCACGCGCGCGCACCGGCAGTTCGCTCACCTTCGTCAGCCAGGCCGCGCTGCGCGGCGACATCGGCGACGAACTCGGGCTGCACAAGCGGCTGGCGTCGGTGCAGCACTGCCGCGCGGTGAAAAAGGCCGACATGCTGCACAACGTCTGGCTGCCGGTGATGGAGATCGACGCCCGCAGCGGCGGCGTGCGCGCCGACGGCCGCCTGCTGAGCTGCGAGCCGGCCACGGTGCTGCCGCTGGCACAGCGCTATTTTCTGTTCTGAACAGCCTTCGAAAACACATGCTGACGATCGACAAACTCATTGCCCGCGGCCGGGGCCTGGCACCCGCGCTGCTGCGGCGCGCGACGCAGCTCGAGCTCGACTGGCTCACGCGCCAGAAGAGCCGCTTCGACGCTACCGACTCCGCCGGCCGCGCCCTCGACATCAAGCTGCCGCCCGGCAGCGTGCTGCGTGGCGGCGATGTGCTGGTGGCCGAGGACGGCTCGCTGCTCAAGGTGAACGCGGCTGCGCAGCCGGTGCTGGTGATCAAAGCCTGTGCTGAACACGGCTCGCCGCTGGACCTGCTGCGCGCGGCCTACCATCTGGGCCAGCACCACGTGGCGATCGAACTCCAGCCCGACCATCTGAAGATCGAACTGGATCAGGCACTGGCCGGGATGCTGCAGCGCATGCACCTGATCGTGAGCGCCGAGCAGGCCGCCTTCGAGCCCGAAGGCGGCGCCGAGCAGGTGGCCTCCGGGCACGACCATGGCCACTCGCACTCGCAGTCGCACGGGCATGCGCACGAAGATCATCACGATCACGCGGCTCATGAACACGGCCATCACGCGCACGACTGACGAACTGCAATTTGCCGTGCAGATTCGACGGCCGGAACACGCCTGCGACGCCCGTTCACGTTTCTTTGCAAGCGCGTTGCGACAGGCTTGCGACGGTGCGCGATCATGGTCACCTGAACAATGAAGGGGTAGCCATGATTTCCGTTTCCCACTCCACGCTGCGCCTGTGCGCCGCGGCTGCGCTGCTGGCCGGCGGCGTGGGCGCGGCTCAGGCCCACGTCTCGGTTGATCTCAGTATCGGCGTGCCCCTCATCGGGGCCCATTTCGGCGCCTACCGTGGCGGCTACTACGGCGGTTATCACGGCCACCGCGGCTGGGGTCGTGCCTGGGGCCCGGGGGTGGTGATTGCCGCGCCGGTGTATGGCTACGGCTACGGCTATGGCTACGATGCGCCGGTGGTGGTGCAGCAGGCGCCCGTGGTAGTGCAACAGGCGCCCGCCAAGCCGAGCCGGCCCGACCCCGTGATCTACCCGCGCAACGCGCAGAGCGCGCAGCAGACCGAGTACGACCGCCAGGAATGCGACCGCTGGGCAACCACCCAGCCGTCGGCAGTGGCCGATGCCAGCGTCTTCCAGCGTGCGGTTGAAGCCTGCATGGACGGCCGCGGCTACACGCTGCGCTGAAGCACTCCCGCGCCGCCGGTGGCCTCAGCCGCCGCCGAGCGCGAGCGCCGCCCGGTAGGTGATGAACGACGCCAGGTAGGCCAGCGCGAACAGGTAGCCGGCCATCACCAGCGGCCAGGTCCAGCCGCCGGTTTCACGTTTGACGGTGGCCAGCGTGCTCATGCACTGCGGTGCGAACACATACCAGGCCAGCAGCGACAACGCAGTGGCCAGCGACCAGCCCTTGGCGATCAGCGGCATCAGCGCCTGCGCGGTGTCGGTCCCGGTCGCCGACAGCGCATACACGGTGCCGAGCGCGCTGACGGCAACCTCGCGTGCCGCCAGGCCCGGCACGAGCGCAATGCTGATCTGCCAGTTGAAGCCGATGGGTGCGAAGATGATGGCCAGGCCCCGGCCGATGATGCCGGCCACGCTGTATTCGATCGGCGCGCCGGTGGCGCCCGGCGGCGGCGCGGGAAAGCTGCTCAGCAGCCACAGCGCGATGGTCAGCATCAGGATGATGCCGCCGACGCGACGCATGAAGATCTCCACCCGCTGCCACAGCCCGAGCGCGATGTTGCGCGCCGCCGGCCAGTGGTAGGTGGGCAGTTCCAGCATCAGGCTGCGCACCTCGCCGCGCGCGGTGAAGCGCTTGAGCACCCAGGCCACCGCCAGCGCGCCGCCGACACCGGCCACGTACAGGCCGAACAGCACCAGCCCCTGCTGCTGAAACCCCATCACCTCGCGCGCCGGAATGAAGGCGCCGATCAGCAGCGCGTACACCGGCAGCCGCGCCGAGCACGTCATCATCGGCGCGATCATGATCGTCACCAGCCGGTCGCGCGGGTTGGCAATGCTTCGCGTGGCCATGATGCCGGGAATGGCGCAGGCAAAGCTCGACAGCAGTGGTATGAACGAACGCCCTGACAGGCCCACGCCGCCCATCAGGCGGTCGAGCAGAAAGGCCGCGCGCGGCAGATAGCCGGATTCCTCGAGCACGAGGATGAAGAAGAACAGAATGATGATCTGCGGCAGGAAGACGATGACGCCGCCGGCGCCGGCGATCACGCCGTCGACGAGCAGGCTGCGCAGGGCGTTGTCGGGCAGCACGCGGGTGACCGCATCGCCGACCCCCGCGGTCGCGTTCTTGATCAGGTCCATCGGCGCTTCGGCCCACGAGAACACCGCCTGGAACACGAGGAAAAGGATCAGCGTCAGCAGCAGCGGCCCGAACACCGGGTGCAGCACGACGCGGTCGATGCGGTCGCTGGCGGTCTGCGGCATGGCGGCGTCCAGGCCCATGCGCGCCAGGATGCCCTGCACCGTCGCGTGGTCGCCTTCGTGGTGCAGCACCTCGGCCGGAGCCGTCGTCGGCGTCCATAACGAACGGTCTTCGAGCAGCGTGCGCAGCGCGCCGTCGCCGTCGGACTTCACCGCCACCGTGGGCACTACCGGCAGGCCCAGCTCACGCGACAAGGCCTGGGCATCGACATGAACGCCGCGCCGCGCGGCGAGGTCGGTCATGTTCAGGGCCACCACGCACGGCAGGCCCAGGCGCTGCACCGCCAGCACCAGGCGCAGGTTGCGCCGCAGGTTGGTGGCATCGACCACGCAGACCACCAGTTCGGGCCGCTTCTCGCCGCGCGCGCGGCCATGCAGCACGTCGCAGGTGATGCGCTCGTCGGGCGAACGCGGATGCAGGCTGTAGGCGCCGGGCAGGTCCAGCACACGCAGCGTCTTGCCGTCACGCGTACGCAGCTTGCCTTCCTTGCGCTCGACGGTGACGCCGGCGTAGTTGGCCACCTTCTGGCGGCTGCCGGTGAGCAGGTTGAAGAGCGCCGTCTTGCCGCAGTTCGGGTTGCCCACCAGTGCCACCAGCGGCCCTCCGCGATGCACGTGGATGACGGCCTGGTTCACAAGGACTCGACCTCGACGCAGGCCGCTTCGGCACGCCGCAGGGCAAACGTCGATTGACCGATGCGCACCACCATCGGGTCGCCGCCCCACGAACTGCGTGCCATGACGGTCACGTGTTCACCGGGCAGGAAACCGATCTCGTTGAGCCAGCGCCCCCAGTCGGGCAGCCCGGCTGGTGACACCACGGCGCGCACGCGGCAGTTCAGCCCCGTGAGCGCAGCGTCCAGCGCCATCGGGCCAGCGGCCCCGCTCACAGCACGCGCCGGTGCCTTTGTCTTCCACGAGGTGCTGAGCTGCATGCTGTCGTCTGAAATGCGAATTGTTCCCATTATGACCCGACAAAACGACGCTGCGGCGACAAGGTCTTGAAAGCTGCATCGCATGCGAAACTGTTCACTCCATCGCGCTGTACGGGCTGTACGAATCCGCCATGCTGATCAACTGCGTCGCCTACGAACATGGCGCCAAGCTCGCTGATGTGGACGTGGCACGCATCGGCGACTACCTCGACCGCCGCGAGTGTTTTGTCTGGGTGGCGCTGAAGGACGCCAGCGACGCCGAGCTGCTGGAGTTGCAGCGCCAGTTCGGGCTCCATGAACTGGCGGTGGAAGACGCGCGCCACGGCCACCAGCGACCCAAGATCGAGGAATACGGCGAGACCGTGTTCACGGTGATGCAGATGGTCGAGTACACGCCCACCGACGAGCTGACGGTCGGCGAGGTCTGCGTTTTCGTGGGCCACAACTTCGTGCTCTCGGTGCGCAACCGCTCGAGCCAGGGTTTTCTGGGCGTGCGTGCGCGTGCCGAGCGCGAACCGCAGTTGCTGCGCCACGGCGCGTCGTTCGTCTTCTACGCGCTGATGGACGCGGTGGTCGACCGCTACTTCCCCGTCATCGAGGCGATGGAAGACGAGCTCGAAACCATCGAGGCCGAGATCTTCACGCCGGGCAGCGCGCGCCAGAACATCCAGCGCCTGTACGAGCTGAAACGCCGCGTCGGCACCGTGCGCCATGCGGTGGTGCCGCTGATGGAAGCCACCGGCAAGCTCTGGGGCGGGCGCGTGCCGCAGGTCTGCGCCCGTTCGCAGGACTACTTCCGCGATGTCTTCGACCATCTGGTGCGCTGCAGCTCCACGCTCGAGACGCTGCGCGAGACCATCGCCACCGCGATCCAGGTCAACCTGTCGATGGTGACCATCGAGGAAGGCGAAACCACCAAGCGGCTGGCGGCCTGGGCCGGCATCTTCGCGGTGGCCACCGCCTTCGTCGGCATCTGGGGCATGAACTTCGAGCACATGCCGGAACTGAAGTGGACCTACGGCTACCCGGTGGCCGTCGGCGTCATCGTTGCGGTGTGTGCGGTGATGTACTGGCGCTTCAGGAAGTCGGGCTGGTTGTAGCGGCAGCCGGCGCCGGCGCGGCCGAGTTCGCGCTGAACCACTGCGCAAAATGGGCCACGCAGACCTGCACCTTGGGCAGGCGCTGGCGGCCGGCCAGCATCACCGCGCTGATGGGGCTGCTCTGGCGTTCGGCGTACGGTTCCAGCAGTGCCAGCAGCAGGCCCTGCGCGAGCATGGGTGCGGCCACCGCCGAGCTGATGCGCGCGATGCCCAGCCCCTGCAGCGCCATCGCCAGCGTGACGCCGCTGTTGTCGCTGCGCAGTGTGCCGCTGACGCGCACTTCGCGGCGCTGGCCGTCGACGACGAAGGGCCAGCGGTTGATCACCGGGCTGACGCTGTTGGCAATCAGCACATGCTGGTTCAACTCGTCGGGATGGCGCGGCCGGCCATGGCGCGCCACATAGGCGGGGGCGGCCACCAGCAGCCGGTGGTGGTGCCCGATCTCGCGCGCCACCAGGCCGTCGCGCGGTGCGCCGGTGCGGATGGCGATGTCGATGCCGTCGCGCGCCATGTCCACCAGACGGTCGTCGGCGGCGATCTCGATGCGCAGTCGCGCATGGCGTTCACGCAGCGGCTGCAGCGTGGCGACGAGCACGAGCGCGAATGCCGCGCTGGTGGCCACGCGCACGAGGCCGCTGGGCTCGCCGCGACGCTCGTCGAGTTCGGCGTCCAGCGCGTCGGCCAGCATCAGCATCTGCGCCCCGTGCGCGGCGACGCTGTCGCCCTCTTCGGTGAGCGACAGCCCGTGCGTGCTGCGATGGACCAGCCGCGCACCGCAGGCCTGCTCGATGCGTGCCAGCGCGCGCGACACCTGCGATGGCGGCACGTCGCGCTCGCGCGCCACCGCCGACAGGTTGCGCAGGTCGGCGACGCGCGAGAAGAGCATGAAATCGTCCAGCGTGAGCGCTGCCGTGCGGGCCATCTCGCGATGATGGCATGGCGGCATTGCAGCCACTGCACAGCCGTTGTCCGGCGCGCGCCGTTTCCGGCCGCCGTTGATCGCGTGACAGTGGCGCACCGTTTCAACACAGAGGAGTCAAGGATGAAGCCCATCCCCTTCGAGCTGCACCGCCTGGCGCGCGAGCGCGCGCTGGCGCTGCGTCAACGTGCGCTGGCCGACGCCCTGGCCGCGCTGCGCAGACTCGTGCCGGCCCTGGCGCAGTCGCGCGCCGCGGTGCACCACCCCGACGGAGCACAGACATGCCATTCGTGACCCTCACCCTGCATGAAAGCGTTTCCGCGCCAACGCGCCGCCAGTGGCTGGACGCCGTGCACGACGCGCTGCGCAGCGTGGGCGTGCCGGCGGACGACCGCTTCCAGCGCGTGATCGCGCTCGATGACTCCAGCTTCGTGTTCGACGCCGGCTACCCCGACGCCGCACGGCCACGCGACCGGCGCTTCGTGATCGTCGAGGTGCTGTGGTCGCTGGGGCGCAGCGTGAAGGTCAAGCGCCAGTTCCTGCAGCATCTGACGACGGCGTGGACCGAAGCCGGCCACGACCCCGAACAGTTGATGCTGGTGTTCAAGGAAACGGCGTGGGAGAACTGGTCGTTCGCGGGCGGGCGGCTGCTGCACGCCTGAACGCGCTGGCGCGACAATCGCGCCGATGCAAGCTGCAACCAGCGCCACCGACCGCTGCCCGCGCTGTGGTGGCGCGTTTCATTGCGGCAGCGCCGATGCCGGGCCCTGCGCCTGCGTCGGCATCACGCTGGATGCCACGACGCAGGCCGAACTGCGCCGGCGCTACACGAGCTGCCTGTGCCTGCGCTGCCTGCGCGAGCTCGGCGCGCCGTCAGTGCGCACCGCCGGCGTCGGCGGCACCGGTGCCTGAGGGCCTGGGCTTTTTGGTCATCCAGATCACGCCCACCAGCGCGACGAAGAGCACGGCCGAGAGATAGAACACGTCGGTCACCGCCATCGTGTAGGCCTGCTGGTCGATCAGGCGGTTGATCATGGCGTGCGCCTGCTGCGGCGTCTGGCCCGCCGCCTGCAGTTGCGACAAGGTCTGCAGCGCGGTGCTGTTGCCCTGGTTGACGGCCTCGGCGAGCTGCGCGTGGTGCAGCGCGGCGCGGTTCTCCCACAGCGTCGTGAACAGCGAGGTGCCGAACGCGCCGGCCGTGATGCGCACGAAGTTCGACAGGCCCGCCGCTGCAGGATACTGTTCCGGCCTCAGGCCGCTGAAGATGATGGCCTGCAGCGGCACGAAGAAGAACGCCATCGCCGCGCCCTGCAGCAGCGTCGGAATCAGGATCGTCATCACCGGCGCCTGGGTGTTGAAGTTCGAACGCATCCACAACACGAGACCGAAGCCGAGGAACGCCACGGTGGCGAGCTTGCGCGGGTCGATGCGGCCGACGTTCTTGCCCACCCACGGCGACAGCAGGATCGCCAGCAGCCCCACCGGCGCCGTCACCAGCCCGGCCCAGGTGGCCGTGTAGCCCAGCCATTGCTGCAGCCACAGCGGCAACAGCACGACGTTGCCGAAGAACAACCCGTAGGCGACCGACAGCGCCACCGTGCCCATCAGGAAGTTGCGCCCGGCGAACAGGCGCAGGTTGACGATCGGGTGGCCCTCGGTCAGCTCCCAGGCCAGGAAGAACAGCAGGCCCAGCACGGCCGTCACCGCCAGCATCACGATCTGCGTGGAGTTGAACCAGTCCAGCTCCTTGCCCTTGTCGATCATGATCTGCAGCGCGCCGACCCACAGCACGAGCAGGCCCAGGCCGACATAGTCCAGCGGCACACGGCGCGGGCCGGGGTCGCGGCTGCGGTAGATGGTCCAGGTGACGGTGGCCGCGATCAGGCCGACCGGGATGTTGATGTAGAAGATCCACGGCCACGAGATGTTGTCGGTGATCCAGCCGCCGAGCAGCGGCCCCATCACCGGCGCCACCAGCGTCGTCATCGCCCACAAGGCCATCGCCATGCCGGCCATCGCCGCCGGGTAGCTGGCCAGCAGCAGCGTCTGCGACAGCGGGATCATCGGCCCGGCCACGAGCCCCTGCAGCACACGAAACGCGATCAGCGACTCGATGTTCGGCGCCAGCCCGCACAACCACGACGCCATCACGAACAGCAGCACGCTCATCGTGAACAGGCGCACCTGGCCGAAGCGCTGCGTCAGCCAGCCGGTGAGCGGCACCGAGATCGCATTGGCCACCGCGAACGACGTGATGATCCACGTGCCCTGGGTCGGGCTCACGCCCATGTCGCCGGCGATCGCCGGAATCGAGACGTTGGCGATCGACGTGTCGAGCACGTTCATGAACGTGGCCAGCGACAACGCCAGCGTGCCCAGGATGCGCTGCGTGCCCTGCAGCGGCTCGAAGGCTGGCGGCTTGTACGGTGCCGGGGGCGCGGCCGGGGTCGGCGCGGGCACAGGAGGCCCGGCGCCCTCGGCGGGCGTGGCGACTGCGGTGCTCATGCAGGTGGTCTAGCGGGCGGAAGCCAGGTGGGCCGTGCCGTCGCCTTGCGACAAGGGCTTGCCCAGGTTGCCGGCGATGATGGAGCGCACCAGTCGGTCGGCCGCGGCGGTCTGCGGCTGGAACACCTGGGTGCTGCTGCTGGCGCGCGGCGTCGGCGCACCCAGCACCGGGTCGCCCGACTGCTGCGCCACGTCCACCGTGGCCTCCATCGACAGGCCCACGCGCAACGGGTGCGACTTCAGTTCGGAGGCGACCAGTTCGACACGCACCGGCACACGCTGCACCACCTTGATCCAGTTGCCGGTGGCGTTCTGCGCCGGCAGCAGCGCGAAGGCGGCACCGGTGCCGGCGCCGACGCCGGCGATGTGACCGTCGTACTCGATCCTGTCGCCGTACAAGTCGGCCGTCAGCTTCACCGGCTGGCCGATGCGCATGCGGCGAAGCTGCACTTCCTTGAAGTTGGCCTCGACCCAGACCTGGTCGAGCGGAATCACCGACATCAGCGGCGTGCCGGGAGCGATGCGCTGGCCGACCTGCACCGTGCGCTTGGCGACCTGGCCCGAGATCGGCGCCAGCACTTCGTTGCGCTGCACCGCGAGATAGGCCTCGCGCACCGCGGCGGCGGCGCGCAGCACGTTCGGATGCTTCTCGACGCTGGTGCCTTCGGTCAGCGCGCGGTTGCTGGCGAGCTGTTCCTGCGCCGCCGCCAGCGACGACTGCGCGCCCGCGAGCGCACTCTTGGCCACCGCGAGCGTCGTCTCGGCATGCTTCATTTCTTCGCCGCCGACGGCGCCGGTGGCGAGCAGCGGCTTGCGGCGGTTCACGTCGTCGGCCGCGCGCGCCACGTCGGACTGCGTGCGCGTGACCTCGGCTTCGCGCAGGCGGATGTTGGCCTGCAAAGTGGCGTTGTTGGCGTACAGCGTGCGCACCTCGCGCACCGTCTGTGCGAGCTGCGATTCGGCGCGGTCGAGCGCCAGTTTGGCGTCCGCCGGGTCCAGGCGAACCAGCGGCTGGCCGGCCTTCACGACGTCGGTGTCGTCGGCCAGCACCGCCAGCACGGTGCCGCCGACCTGCGGCGTGATCTGCACCACCGGCGCCTGCACATAGGCGTTGTCGGTGGACTCGTAGTGGCGCTGGGTGGCAAACCACCAGCCGCCGTAGATCAGGCCGCCGAGCACGGCGACGCCGGCCACGGCGAGCAGCGCGGGTCTGCGCTTGCTGGGTGAAACGGCGGGTGCGGGCGCAGGGGTGTTGCTCATGTTGGGCTCGTTGCGAATTCGTTGGGTTCGTGGGCTCAGTGGGCGGCGGCGAGTGTCGGCATCTGCGCCGCGGCGTCGAAGCCGCCGCCCAGCGCGCGTGTCAATGCCACTTCGCTCGTCAGATGGCGCGCCTTGAGTTCGGTGCTGGCGCGTTGCTGCGCCAGCACGTTGGTCTGCGCCGTCAGCACGGTGAGGAAGTTGCCGAGGCCGGCCTTGTAGCGCTGCAGTGCCAGCTCGTAGGCGCCGTCGGCCGCGACGCTGGCGTCGGTCTGCGCGCGCTGCTGGCGTTCGAGCGATTTCAGCGTGCTCATCTCGTCGGCCACTTCACGCAATGCGCGCAGCAGCGTGGTGTTGTAGCCGTCCACGGCAATGTCGACATCGGCGCTCTTGCTGCTGAGATTGGCGCGCAGGCGGCCGCCTTCGAAGATCGGCAGGTGCAGTGCGGGGCCGGCCCCGTACTGCAGCGAGCCGGCCTGGAGGAACTTGTCCAGGCCCAGGCTCGACAGACCGATGAAGGCCGTCAGGCTGACGTTCGGATAGAACATCGTGCGCGCGACATCGACATTGCGCTGCGCCGCCTCGACACGCCAGCGCTGGGCCACGAGGTCGGCGCGCCGGCCCAGCAGATCGGCCGGCAGCGCGCTCGGCAGCAGCGTCGAATGCACGCTGGCCAGCAGCGGCGACAGTGAATCCAGCGCATGCGGGCCCTGGCCGCTCAGCTCGGCCAGTGCATGGCGCGCGCGCGCCGCCGCGTCGTGCAGCGATTCGATCTCGACCTGCGACTGCGCGATCAGGCCCTCGGCCTGGCGCAGGTCGACCTTGGTGTCCAGGCCGGCGTCGATGCGCTGCCTGACGATGTCGAGCACCTGCTGGCGCTGGGCCAGCGAATCCATCGCAACGCGACGGTTTTCGACGATGCGCGCGAGGTTGAAGTAGCCGCTGGCGACGTTGCTGGCGAGCAGCACGCGCGCGGCCTGCACCTCGGCCTGCGCCGCGCGCAACTGGCCGATGCTGGCGTTCAGTGCGGCGCGCTGGCGGCCGAACAGGTCGAGCTCCCAGCTCGCGCCGAGTTGTGCATTGTTCGACCATTTCGTGCCGCCTGCCAGCGGCGGCGGGTACAGGCCGTTCTTCGTGAAACGCTGGTCGGTCATGTCGACGCTGGCGTTGACCTGGGGCAGTGTTGCGGCGCTGCTGGTGTCGACAGCGGCCTGCGCCTGCTGCAGCCGCGCCAGGGTCGTCTGCAGGCTGGGCTGGCCTTGCAGCGCCTGCTCGATCAGATGATCGAGCGCGGGATCCTGGTAGTCGGCCCACCAGTTCGACGTCGGCCACGCCGTGCCGACGCCCGGGGCACCCAGCTTCCGGACGTCGCTCATCACGTGGCTGGCATGCACGTCACCCGGACTGGCACAGCCCGACAGCAGCAGCATCGCACTGGCGAGCACGGCCGCGATGGTGGTCAACGCGGTCAGCCGTACGCCGGCGGGCGCGGCGTGTTTCATCCTGTTCATGCAGCGGCCCTTTCGGCTTGCAGCGCATGGCCATTGGCCGCCATGCGTTCTATGAGTTGACGCAGTTGTTTCCATTCTTCTTCGTTGAAACCACGCAAAAAATCGTTGTTCACCGCGGCCAGCACGTGAGGCACATGCTGAACCGCTTCTTCACCCGCGAGCGTGAGGCGCAGATGAATGACGCGACGGTCCGAAGCCGAGCGCACACGTTCGACCAACCCCTTGCTCTGCAGCCTGTCGACCATGCGCGTCACCGCGCCCGCATCGACGGCCATTTCACGCGCCAGCTCGAAGGCGGTAGCGGCCCGGCCGTTTTTCAGCATCAGCAACGGCTTCCACTGGGCGTCGGTCAAGCCGTGCTCGGCCATCCGCAGGTCCACTTCGCGGCGCACCATGGCCAGAAGGTGGAACAACTGATGACCGACGCTCTGCGCAAAGTCGTAGCAGTTGCCGTCGTACAGCGTGCAGGCAGGGACGGGAGACATCGCGGGTTAACGCCGTAGTAGGTTGCCCAGAACAATCATTGACTGGGCAAATTCTGCCTTGACGTCCAATCCCGAGCCCGTTGCAGGGACTTTGGAAATTGGAGAGTTCCGACGGCCGCGCCCCAACCTCGTTCAAGCTCGCTCAAGCGTGGTTCCAGGCGAAGTCAGCGTCTTCGCCGCCGTCACGGCGATCAGGTCTGCGGCATCAGCGTGCGCCGGGCAGCGCGCCGCCGGGCGTGCGATCGGCACGATCGGCCATCGCCTGGCCCATGCGGACCGCTGCGCCCGGCGCCCACGCCGAATTGAAGCGCAACGGTCCGGGCGGAAACAGCAGCACGACCGTCGAGCCGAGCAGGAAGCGGCCCATTTCGGCGCCCCGCGCGAGCCGGATGTGCTGATCGGCATACGACCATTCACGCACCACTCCCGGCCGCGGCGGGTTGACGACGCCGTGCCACACGGTGGCCATGCTGCCGACGATGGTGGCGCCCACCAGCACCAGCACCCACGGGCCGTGCTCGCCGTCGAACACACACACCACACGTTCGTTGCGCGCGAACAGGCGCGGCACGCCGCGCGCCGTGGTCGGGTTTACCGAGAACAGCGCCCCCGGCACATGCACCATGCGCTGCAGGCGGCCGTCGCACGGCATGTGGATGCGGTGGTAGTCTTTCGGCGCTAGGTACAGCGTGGCGAACGAGCCGCCGTGGAACTGCGTCGCCAGCGTGGCGTCGCCGCCGAGCAGCTCGGTGGCGCTGTAGTCGTGGCCCTTGGCCTGGAAGATGCGTTCACCGGCGATGGCGCCGAACTGGCTGATCGCGCCGTCCACTGGGCACAGCCATCCGGCATTGGCCAGCGGCCGCGACTGCGGCTGCAGCGCACGCGTGAAGAAGTCGTTGAACGTGGCATAGCTGGCGGGGTCGGGATTCGCCGCTTCGCTCATGTCGACGCCGTAGCGGCGCACGAACCAGCGGATCAGCGATGTCGTCAGCGCCCCTGCGCGCCAGCCGGCCACGAGGCCGGCCAACGAGGTGATGGCCTGCTTGGGCAGCAGGTACTGCAGTGCGACCGCGGCGCGCTCCGCCATCAGCGGATCGTGGCGGCCTGGTGCAATGCCTTCACGGCGCCGGCGCCGAGCGACGCACCGAAACGTTTGGCCAGGCGTTCGGCGATGTTGTCGCGCGGCGTGTAGTCCACCACGTCCTCTGCCTTGACGACCTCGCGCGCCACGTAGTCGAGCGTGCCCAGGTGGTCGGCCAGACCAAGCTTGACGGCTTCTTCGCCATTCCAGAACAGGCCGCTGAAGGTGTCTGGCGTCTCCTTCAGCCGCGCGCCGCGCCCCTGCCTGACGACGGCGATGAACTGGGCGTGAATCTGGTCGAGCATCGCCTGTGCATAGGCGGTCTGCTTCGGGTTGGCGGGCGTGAAGGGGTCCAGCATGCCCTTGTTTTCGCCCGCGGTGAGCAGCCGGCGTTCGACGCCGACCTTGTCCATCAGCCCGGTGAAGCCGAAGCCGTCCATCAGCACGCCGATGCTGCCGACGATGCTGGCCTTGTCGACGTAGATCTCGTCGGCTGCCACCGCGATGTAGTAGGCGCCCGAAGCACACATTTCCTCGACCACCGCATAGACCTTCTTGTGGTGCAGCGCCTTCAGGCGCCTGATCTCGTCGTAGACGATGCCGCTTTGCACCGGGCTGCCGCCCGGCGAGTTGAAGCGCAGCACCACGGCACGTGCGCTGTCGTCCTCGAACGCGCTGCGGATCGCCGACAACAGCAGCTCGGCGCTGGCGTCGCTGTCGGCCGCGATCTCGCCGCGCACTTCGACGAGCGCGGTGTGCGGCGCTGCCGACGCCACCGGCGCGGCGCGATGCAGCAGCACCCACGCCACCGCAGCCACCAGGCCGAGCCAGGCGAAGCGGAAGAACACACGCCAGCGCCGATCGCTGCGCTGCATGCGCAGCAGTTCGCGCGCGATGCGCTCCAGCCCACCGTCGAGCGCGACAGGCACGGCGCGTGAGGCGGCGCTGGATGGCGCATGGTCGGTGGCGGATTCGTCTTGCGGATTCATCGTCGGTTCACGGTGGGTCGTTGCCGGCGGGTGCATCGAACGGCACCGGCTGGATGTCGCGGGAAGGATACCAATAGACCTGTCCGTCACGCTCCTGGACGTCGACGGCCGTGAGCTTGCCGCGGCCGCAGGGGCCGCCGACGCAGCGGCCGTCGGCGGGCTCGTAGACGGCGCCGTGTATCGAGCACAGGATCCAGCGCCGGTCGGCGTCGAGAAACTCGCCCGGTTTCCAGTCCATCTCGGTCGGCACATGCAGGCAGCGGTTGACGTAGGCAACGACACGGCCATCGAAGCGCAGCGCGAAGGCGCGCGCCGGCTGGCGGTACTGCAGCACGTCCCAGACCCAGGCCCGGCCGCGCTCTTCGAGATCGGCCGAACGGCACAGCGGCTCATGGGCCAATGTGGCTCCGCCACTTTGCTCGTTCCTCCCCGGGGGGCGGCCGGCAAGGCCGGCCTGGGGGCGTTCATGAGCAAATGTGGCTCCGCCACTTTGCTCATCCCCCCCCGGGGGGTGGCCGGCAAGGCCGGCCTGGGGGCGCTCTTCAGCCATGGGCGAGCAGCCAGTCGTGCAATTCGCGTGTGCTGTGGGCGACGAACAGCGGCTCGAACTCGGCGAAGACCTCGGGCTCGTGCGCGCCGTAGCTGACGGCAACACGTGGTGTGCCGGCGTTCAGCGCCATCAGCAGATCGTGCGTGGTGTCGCCGATCATCAGGGTGCGCCGGGGTTCGACGTCGAACTCCTGCATCAGCTCCTGCAGCATCAGCGGATTCGGCTTGCTGGCGGTCTCGTCGGCCGTGCGCGTGCTGTCGAAGACATCCTTCAACGCCGCGTGGGCGATCGACTCGTCCAGCCCGCGCCGGCCCTTGCCGGTGGCCACCGCGAGCCAGTGGTTGCGCGCCTTCAATGCCCGCAGCATGTCCAGCGTGCCGGGGAAGAGCACCGGCTCGTGCTGGCGCGCGACATAGTGGTGGCGGTAACGCGCGCCGAGTTCCGGATAGCGCTCGGGCGCGAGGCCGGGTGCGGCATGTTTGAGTGCATCGTGCAGACCGAGTCCGATGACGTAGGCGGCATCGGCGTCGCCCGGCGCCGCGACGCCGACATCGCGGCACGCGGCCTGGATGCAGCGCACGATGAGCGCGGTGGAATCGAACAGCGTGCCGTCCCAGTCGAAGGCGATGAGGTCGAAGCGGCGTGTGGCATTCATAGGCTTTGCAGCAGTGTGGCGCAGTCGACGGGCAACGGCGCGGCCAGGGTCAGGCGTTCGCCGCTGGCGGGGTGGTCCAAGCTCAGCTCGCGCGCGTGCAAAAACATGCGTGCGAAGCGGCGCTCGCGGACGAATTGGCGGTTGAGCGCGAAGTCGCCGTACTTGGGGTCGCCGACGATGGCGTGGCCGGCGTGCGCGAGGTGCACGCGAATCTGATGCGTGCGCCCTGTCTTCAGGCGGATGTCGAGCAGCGTGAAGTCGCCATGGCGCTCGGTCGCCGTCACGAGCGTGATCGAACGCCGCCCCTGTTCGTGCAGCGGAGACACCACCTCGACGTGGCGCGCGCCGTCACGGTCCAGCGTCTTGTGCAGCGGCTGGTCGATCACCTTCAGGCTCTTCGGCCACGCGCCGGCCACCAGTGCGAGGTAATGTTTGCCGGTGTCGCGCGCGCGGAACTGGTCCTGCACGGCGGTGAGCGCGCTGCGCTTTTTGGCGAGCAACAGCACGCCCGAGGTTTCCTTGTCGAGCCGGTGCACGAGCTCCAGGAAGCGAGCCTCGGGGCGGGCGGCGCGAAGCTGTTCGATGACGCCCGAGCTGACGCCGCTGCCGCCATGCACCGCAACGCCGGCCGGCTTGTCGATCGCGAGCAGGTGATCGTCTTCGAACAGCAGCGGGAATTCGCGCGCCGGCGCCGGCAGGGCATCGCTGCGCGTGGCCAGGCGCAGCGGCGGCACGCGGATGTCGTCGCCCGCAGCGACACGCGTAGCGGCCGCCGCCCGGCCCTTGTTGACGCGCACTTCACCGGAGCGGATGACGCGGTAGACGTGCGTCTTCGGCACCCCTTTGAGCACGCGCAGCAGGAAGTTGTCCAGACGCTGACCGGCCGACTCTTCGTCCACCCGCAGATGCTTGACCTGCGGCGCCACGTCGTTCGCGTCTGACCCTATAATGCGGCGCTCCACGTTTGTGCTGTAAGTGCTTGATTTTTCGGAGTTTACCCGGGCGCTTGCCGTGTTAACGTGGTTCGACGTGCGCGAATGGTCGTGCACGGCAAGGGTGATGCAACGCCCGCATCTGCCGCCAGCGAGCCGGGGTCCCCAAGTGACCCGGCAGCCGGTGGCCCCGGGTGGCAGAGCTACAACGAAAAACCTCGCCTCGACCAGAGGCACCGAAAATTCAGGTTCCGAGGCCACGGCCTCGGACCCGCGTCGCGCCAGGTGACCCGCTGTCCATGTCGTTCCCGCTGATCCCCATCCCCGCCAGAAGGCCCCGGCTCATTGCCGGCGTGGCCGAGGCCGGGTCGTCGCCGCGTGATTCGCGGCGGCCGGGGGCGGCGCCGGCAGACACAGCCTCATCCGGCCGCACGCCCGCGCCAACGCTGCGCCACTGACCGCGGTTACCGCGGTCGATCGCAGTCCAGGGCATTTCGCGCCGCAGGTTCTTCCGCGTTTCTCGTGCATCGAATGAAGCACCGCGCTGCCTTCGGGTAGCGCGGCACTGGAGTGCACATGAAACGCATGCTGATCAACGCCACGCAGCCCGAAGAACGGCGCCTGGCGATCGTCGATGGCCAGAAACTGCTCGACTTCGAAACCGAGATCGAAGGGCGCGAACAGCGCAAGGGCAACATCTACAAGGCCCTCATCACGCGCGTCGAGCCCAGTCTCGAAGCCTGCTTCGTCGATTACGGCGAAGAGCGCCACGGCTTTCTGCCGTTCAAGGAAATCTCCAAGAACTACTTCCGCGACGGCGCCGACGTGCGCAACGCGCGCATCCAGGACGTCGTGCGCGAAGGCGACAACCTGCTCGTGCAGGTGGAAAAGGAAGAGCGCGGCAACAAGGGCGCGGCGCTCACCACCTTCGTCAGCCTGGCCGGGCGCTACCTCGTGCTGATGCCCAACAACCCGCGCGGCGGCGGCGTGAGCCGGCGCATCGAAGGCGAAGACCGCGAGGAGCTGAAGGAAAACCTCGACCAGCTCGAGTACCCGAAGGGCATGAGCCTGATCGCGCGCACGGCCGGCATCGGCCGCGGCGCGGCCGAGCTGCAATGGGATCTGAACTACATGCTCAAGCTGTGGGACGCCATCGACGGCGCCTCCAAGGCCGGCAAGGGCGCGTTCCTGATCTACCAGGAATCGAGCCTCGTGATCCGCGCCATCCGCGACTACTTCACGGCCGACATCGGCGAGATCCTGATCGACACCGACGACATCTACGATCAGGCGTTGCAGTTCATGACGCACGTGATGCCGGAGACGGCCAACCGCGTGAAGCGCTACCGCGACGACGCGCCGCTGTTCAGCCGCTTCCAGATCGAGCACCAGATCGAAACGGCGTTCAGCCGCACCGTGAACCTGCCGTCGGGCGGCGCCATCGTCATCGACCACACCGAAGCGCTGGTGTCGGTCGACGTCAACTCGGCGCGCGCCACGCGCGGCAGCGACATCGAGGAAACGGCGACGCGCACCAACCTCGAAGCCGCCGACGAAATCGCGCGCCAGATGCGGCTGCGCGACCTCGGCGGGCTGATCGTCGTCGACTTCATCGACATGGAAGAAAGCAAGAACCGGCGCGAGGTCGAACAGCGGCTGCGCGACGCGCTGCGCTTCGACCGCGCGCGTGTGCAGTTCAGCTCGATCAGCAAGTTCGGCCTGCTCGAGCTCAGCCGCCAGCGCCTGCGTCCGGCGCTCAGCGAAGGCAGCCACATCACCTGCCCGCGCTGCAACGGCACCGGCCACATCCGCGACACCGAGAGCTCGGCGCTGCAGATCCTGCGCATGGTGCAGGAAGAGTCGATGAAGGAGAACACCGCCGCCGTGCACGTGCAGGTGCCGGTGGAGGTGACCTCGTTCCTGCTCAACGAGAAGCGTACCGAGATCACCAAGATCGAACTCAAGCAGCGCGTCACCGTGCTGCTGGTGCCGAACAAGCACCTCGAGACGCCGAACTACCGGCTCGAGCGCCTGCGTCACGACGATCCGCGTCTGGAAGGCCTGCAGGCCAGCTATACGATGATCGAGGAGCCGGACGACGAAGTCGGCATCACGCGCCGCAAGAGCACCGACGAGCGCGCCAAGCCCAAGCAGGAGCCGATCATCAAGGGCGTGCTGCCCGATGTACCGGCACCACCGCCGCCTGCGCCCAAGCCGGTGATGCCGCCGCCGGCACCGGTGGCAGCAGCCGCAGCGCCGAGGCCGATCGCCGCACCGGCGCCGGCCGCAGGCAGTGGCTTCTTCGCCTGGATCAAGAAGCTCTTCGGCGCCGAGCCGGCGGCTGCGCCGGCGCCCGTGGCGGCGCAGACGGCCCAGCCCGCGGCGACGGCCGACAAGGGCCGGCGCGGTGAGCGTGGAGAGCGCGGCGAACGTGGGGAAGGCCGCCGCGGCGAACGCAGCGAGCGTGGTGCACGCGGGGGCAACCGCGACGGCCGTCGCGACGGTCGCCGTGACGGCGCCGAGGGCGCCGGTGCCACCGCCACGCCGCGCGCCGAACGGGGTGAGCGTGCAGAGCGCCCAGAGCGGGGCGAGGGCCGTCGCAGCGGCCGATCCGAACGCACCCGCGCGGACAGCGCCGCACCACTCGAGACGACGCAGGCATTTGCCGAATCGCAGCCGGCCACCGAGGGCCTGCCGGCGGCCGAGGGCGAGCGGGAAGGCGGGCGCCGCCGCCGCCGCCGTGGCGGCCGCGACCGTGGTGAAGGCCGCAGCGACGAGGCGGGCAGTGCAGCGCTGAGCGGCGTCGACGCTGATGCCGAGGCCGGCGTTGACGGCACCGAAGGCAGCGCAAGCGCCGACACGGGCGCAGCGTCCGAAGCCACGGAACGGGCAGAGCGTGCCGAACGCGATGGAGAACGCCGGCGCGGCCGCGGGCGCGACCGCAACCGCCGCGAGCCGCGCGAAGAGGGTCAGGCGGGCAGCGAAGCGGGCGCACCGCAAACGCCGCTGCCTGTCACTGCCGAGGCCAGCGAATCGCACCCGGCACCGATGACCGCCGACACGCCGCTGGCGCCCGCAGCGCAAACGGAAGCGGAAACGGAAACGGCGGCGACGCCGGCGTCGTTGGCCGCGCCGGCTCTCGAACCGACGCCGGAACGGACGCCCGACCCGGCACCCGAACCGGCGCGCATCGAGCCCTTCGTGCTGCCGCTGGACCGCCTGCAGTCGCTGGCGTCGGCGGCCGGTCTCGAATGGGTGAGTTCCGACGCCGCGAAGATCAGCGCCGTGCAGGCCGCGATGGCGGCCGAGCCGAAGGCGATCCATGTGCCACGCGAGCCCAAGCCCGTGCGACTGGTCGACGAAGGGCCGCTGGTGCTCGTCGAGACGCGCAAGGATCTGTCGCAGTTGAAGCTGCCGTTCGAGGCCGAACAGCGCCGCTGAACCGGCGCGCCGCGCGGGGCGGCGCTCAAGTTGCCGCCCTCGCGTCCGAAATGGCATTGCAGCCACCGCATTGTTGCGGCCTGCAACACCATGCGCGTCTGCTCTCTTGCTGCCGTCAGGAAACACATCGTGCTCGGTGCGCCGCTGCCTTTCAGCGTGCGCGCGGCCGACGAAACGCTGCTGCTGGCCTGTGGCCAGGTGATCCACGACGAGGAACAGCTCGGCGAACTCTTCGCACGCGGCGCGCTCGTCGAGGCCGCCGAACTGGCAGCGATCCAGCAGCGCACGGCCCCCAGAAGCACACCCGGCGTCACGGCGGACACGCCGGCGGCCAAGCTGCCGGCGCTGTGGGAGCACTGCACCGACAAGGTGAGGTCGGCCCTCGCGGCCGTGCCCGAGGAACTGCGCCGGGCGCTGGGTGACGCCGGCACGCAGTTGCTGGCGCTGATCGACCGCGCGCCGAACGTCGCCCTGGCCCAGGTGGTGCGCGAACAAAGTGCCGGCGACGCCCACTACGGCATCTCGCATTCGATCAATGCCGCCACCGCCTGCGTGGCTGCGGCGCGCCATCTGCAGTGGAGCGCCGAAGACCAGCGCCGGGCATTCGATGCCGCATTGACGATGAACGTCTCGATGCTGGACATGCAGGCGCGGCTGGCGACCCAGGTGTCGCCCTTGACCACCGGCCAGCGCAATGCGATCCAGGAACACCCGACACGCAGCGCGGAGCTGCTGGCGCAGGCCGGCGTCGACGACGAGCTCTGGCTGGACGCCGTGCGCCAGCATCACGAGCAGGGCGACGGTTCGGGCTATCCCAGCGGCCGCTTCGATGTCTGCGAACTGGCGTCGCTGCTGCGCTTCGCCGATGTCTACACGGCGCTGATGAGCGCACGCTCGAACCGCCCCGCGATGACGGCGCAACAGGCCGGACGCGAGCTCTACCAGCTCGCCGGCGACAGCCCGCTCGGCCAGGCCGTCATCAAGTCATTCGGCATCTTTCCGCCCGGCAGCTGCGTCAGGCTGGCATCGGGCGAGATGGGTGTCGTCGCCGGCAACGGCGAGAAGGCCTATCACCCACGTGTGGCGGCGATGACCACCACCGACGGCGCGCCGCGCCTGACGCCGGTGATGCGCAATTCGGCGCACAGCGAACATGCCGTGGTGGCCTTGCTGCCGATGCAGGCGATGCCGATGCGCATCTCGCAACAGGCGGTCGCCGGCATCATCGCTGCGGCCTGACCTGCGCGCCCTTCTCGACCTTCACGCTCACGGCAAGCGCTCGAGCGCACGCTGGTAGGCGGCGTCGTGCATCAACTCGTCCCACGCCTGCGGCTCGGTCTGCGGCAGCAGCGCCAGGCGGCGCGCCTCGCTGTCGGGGTCCGGAAACCACAGGCCCTGCTGCGCCGTGGCTTCCAGGCCGTCGAGCAGCGCATCCACCGCCCGCCCGCCGTCCAGCGACTGGTTGCACAGCAGCACCAGATCGCAGCCGGCATTGAGCGCCAGCGCGGCCGCCTCGGGGTAGGTCACCTGCACACCGTCGAGCATGCGCGCGCCGGCCATGCTGAGGTCGTCGCTGAACACGGTGCCGGTGAAGCCGAGGTCGCGGCGCAGAATTTCCTTCAGCCAGCGCTCCGAAAAGCCGGCCGGGTGGCGGTCGATCTTCGGATACACGACGTGCGCCGGCATCACCGCGCTCAAGCTGGCGCTGAGCCATTCGTAGGGCCGCGCGTCGTCGGCGAGGATCGACTTCAGACTGCGGCGATCGACCGGAATCGCGACATGGCTGTCGGCCTCGACGAAGCCGTGGCCCGGGAAATGTTTGCCGCAATGGGCCATGCCGGCGCGCAACAGGCCGTGCATCAGGCTCTTCGCGAGCATCGCCACGACGCGCGCGTCGCGGTGGAAGGCGCGATCGCCGATGATCGCGCTGTGGCCGAAATCGAGGTCGAGCACCGGCGTGAAACTGAGGTCGACTCCGCAGGCGCGCAGTTCCGCACCCAGCACATGGCCGGCCGCGGTGGCGGCATCGGTGGCCGTGAGCGCGTCGTGCATCCACATCTCGCCCAACGCGCGCATCGGCGGCAGGTGCGTGAAGCCATCGCTGCGAAAACGCTGCACACGGCCGCCTTCATGGTCGACGCAGACGATGACGTCAGGCCGCAGCGACTTGATCTCGGCCGTCAGTTCGGTGAGCTGGCGCCGGTTCACCCAGTTGCGCGCAAACAGGATCAGGCCGCCCGTGAGCGGGTGCTGCAGGCGGCGGCGGTCGTCGGCATCGAGCGACGTGCCGGCGATGTCCAGCACCACGGGAGCGTGTTCGATCATGCGGTCTCCACGACGACGAAAGACGCCGCGTAGTCGGATTCATCGGTGACGGTGACGTGCGCCACCAGCTTGCGTTCGTCGAACCACGCCGCCAGATCGCCCGAGAGTCGGATGAACGGCTTGCCGCTGGGCTCGTTGAGGATCTCGCAGCCGCGCCAGTTCATCGGCGAACGAATGCCCAGGCCGATGGCTTTCGAGAACGCTTCCTTGGCCGAGAAGCGGCTGGCCAGGAAGCGGATGCCGCGCGCTTCGACGCGTGCGCGCCGTGCGTGATAGACCTTCAGCTCCGCCGGGCCGAGCACGCGCTCGGCGAAGCGCTCGCCGCGCCGTGTCAACGTGGCGGCGATGCGGCGAACGTCGCAGAGGTCGGTGCCGATACCATAGATCATGCCGCGTGCGTGCCCGCTTCACGGATGCAGCGCCGATACGCGCGCACGGTCTCGGCCAGGCCCAGCTCCAGCGCGTCGGCCACCAGTGCATGGCCGATGGAGACTTCGAGCACGCCGGGCACGGCACGCAGAAAGTCGGCCAGGTTGTCGCGGTTCAGGTCGTGCCCCGCGTTGACACCCAGTCCTGCCGCCTGCGCCGCCTGCGCCGCGGCGGCGAAGCGCGCCTGCTGCTCGTGTTGCGCCGCCGTGCCGTGCGCCGCCGCATAGGGTTCGGTGTAGAGCTCGACGCGGTCGGCACCGAGCGCGCGCGCGCGCGCCATCGCTGCCGGCAACGGGTCCATGAACAGGCTCACGCGCACGCCCAGCGCATGCGCTTCGGCGATCAGCGGCCGCAGCCGTTCACCGTCGGCTTCGAGGTCCCAGCCGTGGTCGGACGTGAACTGGCCTTCGCCGTCGGGCACGAGCGTGCACTGCGCCGGTTTGGCTTCGCGCACGAAAGGCATCAGGTTCTGGAACGGGTTGCCTTCGATGTTGTATTCAGCCTGCGGCCAACGCAGCATCAGCGCCGCGAGTTCGGCCACGTCGCCGGCGCGGATGTGGCGCTCGTCGGGACGCGGGTGCACGGTGATGCCGTCGGCGCCGGCCTGCAGGCACCAGGTGGCGGCGTCGACGACGCTCGGAATGCCCAGGTGGCGCGTATTGCGCAGCAGCGCAACCTTGTTGACGTTGACCGACAAGCGGGTCGATGCGTGGCCGGCATCTGCAGCAATGAGCGGATTCATGGTTTCGGGCTTTCAGCCAGTCTCTGCAGCCCCAGCATCACCTGGCGCGTGCGCAGCGTCGCGTGGCCCAGATGATAGTGAAGCAGGCCCCGCAGCGACACCCGCAGCGCGCCGCTCACCGGTGCACACGCGGCACGCAGCGCGACCGGGTGGCCGTGGCGCAGTGCGGCCTCCAGCGCCACCCAGATGTCGCCCTGCAGGCCATTCGCATCGAGCGCGAGGCCGGCCTCGGCGTCGAGCGTGTAGCCGCGCCCGGGCTGCAGCGGTTGCAGCGTCAGCGTCTCCAGCGCGAGTTCGGGCAGCACACCCAGTTCACGCAGCAGCACGAGCTCGAACGCGCGCAGCGCCGGCCCTTCGTCGGCCAGTGCCGACAAGGTGTCGGCGTAGGCGTCGAACAGCGCGGTGTGGGGATCCTGGCGCGCCAGCAGCTTGAGCAGCAGCTCGTTGATGTAGAAGCCCGGAAACAGCGCGGCGCCGGCCAGCGGCGCCGCACCGCCCACCCATTCGGCGCTGCGCAGCGTGTGGATGTCGGCCGCTTCGTCGGCCGCCGTCCTGCCCAGTTGCACGAGAATGGGCTGGAACGGCAGCAGCACGGGGCGCAGTTGCGAGGTCGGCCTCTTCGCACCCTTGGCAGCCACTGCAACGCGGCCGCGTTCGCGCGTGAACAGCTCGACGATCAGGCTCGTCTCGCTCCAGTCGTAGCTGTGAAGGACGTAGGCGTTGAGGGCTTGCGCAGTGCCGGCCCTATTCGTAGCCATAACTGCGCAGATGAGCCTCATCGTCGGCCCAGCCCGAGCGCACCTTGACCCAGAGTTCGAGAAAGACCTTGGCCTCCAACAGGCGTTCGAGTTCCTGGCGTGCTTCGCTGCCGATGCGCTTCAGGCGTTCACCCCCGTCGCCGATGATCATGCCCTTGTGGGCATCGCGCTCGACGACGATGCTGGCACCAATGCGCCGCAGCCTGCCCTCCTCGATGAACTGGTCGATGACGACGGTGGATGTGTAAGGCAGTTCGTCGCCGGTCAGGCGGAAGAGCTTCTCGCGGATGATTTCGCTTGCCAGGAAACGATCGCTGCGGTCGGTGAGCGCTTCTTCGTCGTACAGCCACGGCTGCTCGGGCAGATGTTTTTCGAGGATGGCGAACAGGCGCGTCGCGTCGGCTTCGTGGGTGGCCGACATCGGCACGAACTCGGCGAACGCATGGCGCTCCTGCATGCCCTTGAGCCACGGCAGGATGTCGGTGCGGCGGCGCACCGCATCGAGCTTGTTGGCCACCAGGATGGCGGGCTTGTCGGGCGGCAGCAGCGCCAGCACCTTGGCGTCGTCGAGGCCGAAGCGGCCGGCCTCGACGACGAAGAGCACGACGTCCACGTCGCCCAGCGACGCGAGCACGGCGCGGTTGAGATTGCGGTTCAGCGCGGCACTGTGCTTGACCTGGAAGCCCGGCGTGTCGACGAAGACGAACTGCGTCGCGCCGACGGTGCGGATGCCGGTGATGCGGTGGCGCGTGGTCTGCGCCTTCTTCGAGGTGATGCTGATCTTCTGGCCGACGAGCGCGTTCAGCAGCGTCGACTTGCCGACGTTCGGGCGGCCGACGATCGCGATCAGGCCGCAGCGCTGCGGTGCGGGGGCCTCGTCTTCGCTCATGGCATCACGAGCGCAGCGGGCCGCCCGGCTGGTCGCTGCTCATCAACTGCTCAAGCATGCGGCGCGCGGCCGCCTGCTCGGCGGCGCGCCGCGAACGGCCCTCGCCGCGCTGGGCCAGGCCGAGCACCGGCACCGCGCATTCGACCTCGAAGGTCTGCGCGTGTTTTTCGCCGCGTGTGGCGGCGATCCGGTAGGCCGGCACCGGCAGGCGCCGCGCCTGCAGCCACTCCTGCAGTTCGGTCTTTGGATCCTTGCTCCAGGCCTCGGCTTCGGTGGTGCTGATGACCTCGCCGAACAGGCGCCGCACGGCGGCCTGCGCCGCCTCGAAACCGCCGTCGAGGAAGATGCCGCCGATCAGCGCCTCCACCGCATCGGCCAGGATCGACGGCCGCTGCGCGCCGCCGCCGCGCATCTCGCCTTCGGACAGGCGCAGCACGTCGGGCAGGCCGAGCTGCAGTGCGGCGCGGTGCAGGCTGTCTTCGCGCACGAGGTGCGCACGCACCCGCGTGAGGTCGCCTTCGTCGCTGCCGGAAAAGCGCTCGAAGAGCAGCGTCGACACCGTCAGGTTGAGCACCGCGTCGCCGAGGAATTCGAGCCGCTCGTTGTGCTCGGCGCCGAAGCTGCGGTGCGTCAACGCGCGTGTGAGCAGCGGGCCGCGCGTGAAGCGGTGGCCCAGGCGCTGCTGCAAGGCGTCGAGGCGTGCATCCATGGCCGCTACTTCGATCGGCCCTCGTACTTCAGCAGCAGATACACCGGCCCGAACAGAGGCACTTCCTTGTTGTAGGCGAACGAGATCACGACCTTGTCGTTCTCTTTGGTGATCTGCAGATCCTTGCTGGTGATGGAGACGATCGAGTATTCGATGTCCTTCTGGCGGTCGAAGGCCAGCCTGGCCTCGCTGACGGTTGCGGGTTGCGCCGCCGCCACCTTGTCGATCGTGCGCTGGATGGTCCAGTATTCGTTCAGGGTGGGCAGCGTGCGCACGAGGATGTAGCCCGCGAACGCCAGCAGGATGCCCCAGAAGAGCAGACCGAAGAGCGTCACGCCGCGCTGTCGTGTGCGCTGGTGCGCGCGCTTCGGTGTGCGCGGCTGGTCGCGCTCGGCATGGTGGACACGCGTCATGCCTTGCCTCATGGTTTTGCGGTTTCAGTTGAACGGCCCGATGCGGCCGATGTTGCCCAGGTTCATCCAGACGAAAAATGCCTTGCCGACGATGTTCTCGTCCGGCACAAAACCCCAGAAGCGGGAGTCCTGCGAATTGTCGCGGTTGTCGCCCATCATGAAGTAGTGGCCCGGCGGCACCTTGCACGTCACGCCTTCTACCGTATAGCGGCAATTCTCGTGGTTCGGAAAGGTCTTGGGCTCAGGCCCGTCGTATGCCGGGCGCCGCAGGTCTACCAGGATCTTGTGCTCCTTGCCGCCGAGCTTTTCGCTGTACATCGGCGCATAGCGCAGGCTGTCCTCGTCGTAGAAATCGCCCAGCGCTTTTGTCTCGACGAGCTTGCCGTTCACGCTCAGGCGCTGGTTGACGTAGGTGATGACGTCGCCCGGCACGCCGACGACGCGCTTGATGTAGTCGACGCGCGGATCGACGGGATAGCGGAAGACCATGACGTCGCCACGCTGCGGGTCGTGGATGGAGACGATCTTCTTGTTGATCACCGGCAGCCGGATGCCGTAGTGGAACTTGTTGACGAGGATGAGGTCGCCGACGAGCAGCGTGGGAATCATCGAACCCGAGGGAATCTTGAAGGGTTCGAACAGGAACGAGCGCAACAGGAAGACGATCAGGATCACCGGGAACAGGCCCGCCGTCCAGTCGAGCCACCACGGCTGCATTAGCAGCTTGGCCTTGCCTTCGGCGATGTCGCCATCGACCTTTTCGATGCCCAGCTTCGACAGCTCGACACGGCGCGCGGCATCGTGCGCCTCGAGGTTGGCGGCGGCGGCCTCGCGCCGCGGCTTGAAGACAAGGCGCTCGGCCAGCCAGTAACACAGCGTGACCACGGTCAGGATGAACAGCAGCAGCGCGAAGTTGCCGGTCCAGAAGCCGAGAAACCAGCCGCCGAGGTAAACCACCAAGGCGCCGTACAAGACGCCAGTGAGAGCACTCATCAGGTTCAATCGTCCACTTGAAGGATGGCGAGAAACGCTTCCTGCGGCACTTCGACGGAGCCGATCTGCTTCATGCGCTTCTTGCCTGCCTTTTGTTTTTCGAGCAACTTCTTCTTGCGCGTGATGTCGCCACCGTAGCATTTTGCCAGCACGTTCTTGCGCAGGGCCTTGATGTTCTCACGCGCGATGATGTTGGCGCCGATGGCGGCCTGGATCGCCACGTCATACATCTGACGCGGGATCTGCTCGCGCATCTTCGCCGCCACCGCGCGACCGCGGTACTGGCTTTGCACGCGGTGCACGATCATCGCCAGCGGGTCGACACGGTCGCCGTTGATCATGATGTCGACCTTCACGACGTCGGCGGCGCGGTATTCCTTGAACTCGTAGTCCATCGACGCATAGCCGCGCGACACGCTCTTGAGCTTGTCGAAGAAGTCGAGCACGATCTCGGCCAGGGGCAACTCGTAGGTCAGCATGACCTGCTTGCCGTGGTAGGCCATGTTCATCTGCACGCCGCGCTTCAGGTTGGCCAGCGTCATCACCGGGCCCACGCTGTCCTGCGGCATGTACAGGTGCACGGTGACGATGGGCTCGCGGATCTCGCGGATGCGGCCCATGTCGGGCATCTTGCTCGGGTTCTCGACCTGCAGCACCGTGCCGTCGTTCAACTCGACCTCGTAGACAACGCTCGGCGCGGTGGTCACCAGGTCCTGGTCGAATTCGCGCTCGAGCCGCTCCTGCACGATCTCCATGTGCAACAGGCCGAGGAAACCGCAGCGGAAGCCGAAACCGAGCGCCTGGCTGACCTCGGGTTCGTAGCGCAGCGAACTGTCGTTGAGCTTGAGCTTCTCCAGCGCGTCGCGCAGCTGGTCGTATTCGCTCGCTTCGGTGGGGTACAGGCCGGCGAAGACCTGCGGCTTGATCTCCTTGAAGCCGGGCAGCGCCTGGCTCGCCGGGCCGGCATTGTTCGGCAGCTTCTTCTCCAGCGTCACCGTGTCGCCGACCTTGGCCGCCTGCAGTTCCTTGATGCCGGCGATCAGGAAGCCCACCTCGCCGGCCTTCAGCTCGTCGCGCGGCACCGACTTCGGTGTGAAGACGCCGATCTGCTCCAGCGGATAGACGGTGTTGGTGGCCATCATGCGGATGCGGTCGCCCTTCTTCAGCACACCGTCGACGACACGCACCAGCATCACGACGCCGACGTAGTTGTCGAACCAGCTGTCGATGATCATTGCGCGCGGCGGCCCGTCGGCATTGCCGCGCGGTGCCGGCATGCGCTGGATCACGGCTTCGAGGATGTCGTCGATGCCCAGGCCGGTCTTGGCCGAACACGGAATCGCGTCGTCGGCGTCGATGCCAATCACGTCCTCGATCTCGGCTTTCGCGTTGTCGGGGTCGGCCTGCGGCAGGTCCATCTTGTTGAGCACCGGCACCACTTCGACGCCGAGGTCGAGCGCGGTGTAGCAGTTGGCCACCGTCTGTGCCTCGACACCCTGCGACGCATCAACGACCAGCAAGGCTCCTTCGCATGCCGACAACGAGCGACTCACTTCGTACGAGAAGTCGACGTGGCCCGGGGTGTCGATCAGGTTGAGGTGATAGACCTCGCCGTTGCGTGCGGTGTAGTTCAGCGACGCGGTCTGCGCCTTGATGGTGATGCCGCGCTCGCGTTCGATCTCCATCGAATCGAGCACCTGGGCTTCCATCTCGCGGTCCGACAGGCCGCCGCAGCGTTGGATCAATCGATCAGCGAGCGTGCTCTTGCCGTGGTCGATGTGGGCAATGATCGAGAAGTTTCGGATGTGGTTCATGCAGGGCGCAGAGCAGCGCTTTCAGTGGGGCGGCCAGAGCCGCGCAGCGCATAAAAAAAAGGCACGTCGAAGAGATGACGCGCCTTCCAACAGAACGTTTGGCAACTGCTTGTTGGGGTTCCATTGTAGCCAAAAGGCGGGCCTAAGACCCGCGCCAATGCTTGTTTTCCGGCCGTTGCGGGTTGCCAACAGGAAATTTCATTCACAGCTTATCCACAGCTTGTGAGTACCCTGTGGACTGCCGGCGAATGACCATCTTGGACGCAAGAAATACAGCAAATTCCTGCTTGCAAACCGCGATTCTAGACGCCAGCCTTCGTAATCTTCAAAACCTGCGAAGCGAAGTGAAAAGTCACTAACCACGACTGCTTCGTGCCTTGTTCGCTGTACGCCCAAAACTCCCGTGATGTGGAAAGACCCGCCGCACCAGTCAACTAGCGCGGCTCACGCCCTGGACGAATCACCAGGTAGTTGACCCAGTCGCCGCGCCGCACCAGCACGCTGACCGCCCGCGTTTTTTCCGCCTTCGCCGCCAACGCAGCGAACTGGCGCGCATCGCTGATCTCGGTGTTGTCCATCGACAGCACGACATCGCCTTCGCGCAGACCTGCGCGTGCCGCCGCACCCTCCACCGCATCGACGCGCACGCCGCCATGCACACGCAGTTCCTTCTTCTGCGCGGCGCTGAGATCGCTGACCGTCATGCCGAGCCCGCTCTTGGCCGCCGGCGCGCTTCCCGGTGCACCGGGCGCACGTGGTGCAGCGGCGTTGTCGTCGTCGAATTCAGCCACCGTGACCGCCAGATCACGCGTGCTGCCGCGCCGGAACACCTGGATCGTCGATCTTGTTCCCGGCTTGATGCCGCCGATGAAACGCGGCAGATCGCTCATCTTGTCCACCACGCGGCCGTCGACCTTGACGATGATGTCGCCCGCCTCGATGCCGGCTTTGTCGGCCGGGCCGTCCTTCTCGACGCTGCGCACGAGCGCCCCACCGGCCTTGCCCAGCCCGATGGCGTCGGCCACGTCTTTCGTCACGCGGGCAATCTGCACACCGATGCGGCCACGGATCACGTGCCCGCTGCTGCGCAATTGATCGGCCACGCGCATGGCGTCGTCGATCGGAATCGCGAAGCTGATGCCCATGAAGCCGCCTGAGCGGCTGTAGATCTGCGAATTGATGCCCACCACCTCGCCGCGCAGGTTGAGCAGCGGCCCGCCCGAATTGCCGGGGTTGATGGCGACGTCGGTCTGGATGAAGTTGAGGTAGTCGCCGGTGTCGCGCTGCTTCGCGCTGACGATGCCGGCGGTGACGGTGTTTTCAAGGCCGAACGGCGAGCCGATCGCCATGACCCATTCACCCACCTTGAGGCGGCTCACGTCGCCGATCTTCACCGCGGGCAGGCCGACGGCGTCGACCTTCACCACCGCCACGTCGGTGCGCTTGTCGGCACCGATGATGCGGGCCTTGAGCTCGCGGCGGTCGGTCAGCGTGACGATGACCTCATCGGCGCCGTCCACCACATGCGCATTGGTCATGATGTAGCCATCGGGCGTGAGGATGAAGCCCGACGCCACGCCATGCTGCGCCGGCGCTTCGCCGCCGTCGTCCGGGCTGCCGCGGCGATTCGGCAGCGGAATGCCGAAGCGGCGGAAGAACTCCTCGATGTTGGGGTCGAGTTCGGCGGCGCCGGAACCACGACGCACGCGCTCGGTGGTGCGGATGTTGACGACCGAAGGCCCGATGCGCTCGGCGAGCTCGCTGAAGTCGGGCAGTTGCACCACCGGCACTGCCGGTGGGGCCGCTGCCACAGTGGCTGCTTCGCTGTGACTGCTGAGCGGCCACACGATGGCGGCGGCAAGCAGCAATGAGGTCCACGACCGCTTTGTGCAGCGGGCGCGGGGGCTGGGGGCGGCAGTCAGGGCTGGGATGTTCATGGGCGGCGTGGGCTGGTCGTCGAAAAAGCGTCGTCAGGGGCGGCGGCGCTCGAGGGCGTCGGCGAACACCTTGAGGGTGGGCGCCGGCACGTCGCCGACCACCGTGATCCAGTAGTCACCATGGCGCTGGCGCAGCGTCGCGGTGGCGCCGATCCGGCCGCTCGCGTTGGCATAGGCGCGGCGCGCGTCGAAGGGCTCGATGAACAGCGAGACGTGCGTCAGGCCGTCGGAGAACACGGCCTGCAGCACCTGCGCTTCGCCGGTGGCCGATTCGAGCGGCCGCTTCACGCAGCCCGTCAGGCTGAAGCCCGGTACACCGTGCTCGATGACCCAGCCTTCGTCGGCCAGGCGTGTGCGTTGCTGCACCAGATGCACGACACGGTAGCCGTCGAGCTGCTTCACGGGCTGCGTCACGCTTTCCGGCGCCGCCTTGATGCCGATTTCGACCTCGGAAAACGCGGTCGATTCGAGCACCGTGCGCTGTGGGCCGATAACGTCGGCACGCAACATCAGCCCCGTAGCCTTGTCGGCCCACAGGCGCTGCGCATAACGCAGTTCATCACGCGGTTGAAGCAGGAAGACCTGCGCCTCGCGGCCCGCAATGCGCTCGCTGCCTTCGCCATGCAGTTCGTACTGATCAAGCGCGCGCGGTTCCACCGCCTGCGTGGCCGACGGCAGCTTGCTGGCCGGGGTGCGCTTCTCCAGGATCGCCACTTTCGCCTGCGGCCACAGCGTGTGCACCGTGTCGTCCAGGCGGTAGATACGCTGCTGGCGGCCGTCGAGTGCCTCAAGGCGTTCGAAGGACCGGTGGCCGACGCAGAAGTGCGCCACGCGCGAACTCGACAGCATGCCGCCGGCGCTGAACACCATCGTGCCCTGGTAGTTGCGTTCGTTCGCAGCCGCATGGATGCGCGCGAGCCAGGCGCGCGCGTCGGCGGGCTGCGCATCGGCATCGGACGCCGCCGGCCCGGCGGCCTCGGCCGGCAGCAGCAGACCGGCCAGAGCGAGGGCGGAAATCCAGCGCCAGGCGGAATGCATTGCCGCTCAGCGCTCGACAGCAGCCGACACCGGCATCGGCGCCAGCGTCTCGACGCTGCGTGGCAGACCGCCCGGCACCGCTGCCGGCACGCCGCCCAGGCCTTCGCGGTGCGCGCGCAGATAGCTGTCCAGCCCCGCATTGCGGATCAGCCGCCCTTCGATCACCATCGGCGGCGCCGACGCGATGGGAGCATTCGTGCTGGCGAGGCTGAAGCCGGGGGCTGGCGCCGCGCCCATCGCATTCAGCGTCGTATTGGGCGTCGCCGCCAGCATCGGGGCGCCGGGACTCGACAGACGCGTGACCACCAGCACACCGGCCACGGCGACGAACCCCGCAGCCACCGCGGCCGGCGCCCACCAGCCCCGACGCGCTGTTGCAGCGCGCTCGCTCTGCGGCGGCGCCAACACCACGGGTTCGTCCGCCAGCCGTGCACGCACTGCGGCCAGAAAGGCGGCGTCACGGCGCGGAGGCGATGCCAGGTCTTGGGAGCGCAACACGTCGCCGATGAGGTGGTAGGCATGCCATGTCGCGCGCGCCTGCGCGTCGTCGCGCCACAGCGCGCACGCAGCGGCCAGCGCGTGGCCCTCGCCGTCGGCAAGCGCCGACAGCAGCGCATCACGCTCGTCGGCAGGCAGACCACTGGGGAGTGCGGGCAGTGCAGATTCGGCGGCTTCGTTCATGGCATGTGTACAGATGGATTCGACCGGGCTACCAACGTTCGCCGTCACGCGTGTCCAGCAGCGGACGCAGGCGCAGCGCAATCGCCTCGCGGGCGCGGAAGATGCGGGAGCGCACGGTGCCTATCGGGCAGTTCATCACGTCGGCGATCTCTTCATAGCTCAGACCTTCGATCTCACGCAGCGTGATCGCCTGCCGCAGATCTTCCGACAAGGCTTCGATGGCAGCGTTCACGGCGGCGGCGACTTCCCTGCTTGCAAGCAGCGATTCCGGGGTCGCGCCGTCGCTTAGTTCGTTTTCCACACGTGAAGTTTCGTCATCTTCATCACGCGATGCCAAAGCCGTCTCGGAAACCAGCGGATCGCGCTTCAGATCGACGAGCGCCTTCTTGGCGGTGTTGACGGCAATGCGGTACAGCCACGTGTAGAACGCGCTGTCGCCGCGAAATTGCGGCAGTGCACGATAGGCGCGGATGAAACTTTCCTGGGCGATGTCCTGGATCAGATCGACATCACGCACCATGCGGCCGATGAGCCGCTCCAGGCGCCGCTGGTACTTGACGACGAGCATCTCGAACGAGCGCACGTCGCCGAGCTTGGCGCGCTGCACCAGCAGGGCGTCGGAGTCGTTGTCGGCCATTCAGCGCTCCGCGACGATCGCGCCGGGCGCATACAGCGCCGCGCGCAGCGGCTGCGCGGCAGCGGGCACCGGCAGCCAGCGCACGGCCCCGCGCGCGGGGCGGAAACGCAGCAGCATCCAGCGCCCGAAATCCAGCATCACGTCGACCTCGCCCGGCTCGCCGTCGACACTCCAGCGCTGGCCGTCCCAGTTCAGCAGCGCCGGCCGCGGCTGCGTCAACCGCCAACCGAGCAGCGTCGCCAGTGCGGTGGCAGCCAGCAGCCCCGCCAGGAACGGCCCGCCATCGATGGCGAACACCTCGAGCAGCCAGGCCGCGAAAGCCGCGGTCGCCAGCGCCACCAGCACCATACGCGCGGCACGCCACAGGCCGCCACCGGGACAACTCACGCCGGCTGGCGGCGCGTTGCGCACAGGGTCTTCACGCGCGCCGGAAGACGAGCGTGCCGTTGGTGCCGCCGAAGCCGAAGTTGTTCTTCACGGCAACGTCGATCTTCATCGGCCGCGCTTCGTTGGCGCAGTAGTCCAGGTCGCACTCCGGATCGGGCGTCATCAGGTTGATGGTGGGCGGCGACACCTGGTGGTGCAGCGCCAGCACCGTGAACACCGACTCGATGCCGCCCGCGCCACCGAGCAGGTGGCCGGTCATCGACTTCGTCGAATTCACCACCATCTGCCTGGCATGCTCGCCAAAGGCGAGCTTGATGGCATTCGTCTCGTTCAGGTCGCCCAGCGGCGTGGACGTGCCGTGCGCGTTGAGGTACTGCACCTCGTCGCCGTTCACGCGCGCGTTGCGCAGCGCGTTGCGCATCGAACGTTTCGGGCCGTCGACGTTCGGCGCCGTCATGTGGAAGGCGTCCGCGCCCATGCCGAAGCCCAGCAGTTCGGCGTAGATCTTGGCGCCGCGCGCCTTCGCATGCTCGTACTCCTCGAGCACCAGCACGCCGGCGCCTTCGCCGAGCACAAAACCATCACGGTCCTTGTCCCAGGGGCGCGAGGCCGTGGCGGGATCGTCGTTGCGCGTGGACAGCGCGCGTGCGGCCGCGAAGCCGCCGATGCCCAGCGGCGAGACGGTGCTTTCAGCGCCGCCGGCGATCATCACGTCGGCATCGCCGTATTCGATCAGCCGACCTGCCTCGCCGATGCAATGCAGCCCGGTCGTGCAGGCGGTGACGATGGCCATGTTCGGCCCGGTGTAGCCGAAGCGGATCGAGACATGGCCCGAGATCATGTTGATGATCGACGCCGGCACGAAAAACGGCGAGATGCGGCGCGCGCCGCGCTCGCGGTATTCACCGTCGGTCTGCTCGATCAACGGCAGGCCGCCGATGCCCGAACCGATGAGGCAGCCGTAGCGCTCGGCAGCGTCTTCGCCGAGCGTCTCGCCGTGCGGCAGCCCGGCGTCCTGCACGGCCTGGATCGCCGCTGCCATGCCGAAGTGGATGAAGCCGTCCATGTGGCGGGCTTCCTTGGCCGAGATGTAGTCCTCGACGTTGAAGCCCTTGACCTCGCCGGCGAAGCGGCAGGCAAACGCCGACGCATCGAACTTCGTGATGGTGGCGATGCCCGAACGCCCGGCCACGATGTTGGCCCAGCCTTCGGACACGCTGTTGCCCACCGGGCTGATCAGCCCGAGCCCGGTGACAACGACGCGGCGACGCGACATCGTGCGCTCAGGCCTTCTGGTGGCCGACCGCGTAGTCGATGGCCAGTTGCACCGTGGTGATCTTCTCGGCCTCTTCGTCCGGAATCTCGATGCCGAACTCGTCTTCCAGGGCCATCACCAGCTCTACCGTGTCAAGCGAGTCGGCGCCGAGATCGGCAACAAACGCCTTCTCGTTGCTGACATCGGCCTCAGGCACACCGAGTTGTTCGGCAATGATCTTTTTGACACGCGCTTCAATATCGCTCATGACTCCTCCAGGAGTTGGGGTCGGAAAACAGCCCGCGATTCTACCGGCGGGGCACAGACCGGGTTTCGGACGCGCAGACGAGCCCGAAGGCCGTCCGCACGAAGACATTTCAGGACATGTACATGCCGCCGTTGACGTGCAGTTCGGTGCCGGTGATGTAGCCCGCCAGCGGGCTGCACAGGAAGGCCACCGCATGCGCCACCTCTTCGGGCGTGCCCAGGCGGCCCAGCGGAATCTGCGCCATCAGCGCACTCTTCTGCGCCTCGGCCAGGCTGTCGGTCATGTCGGTGGCGATGAAGCCTGGGGCGATGCAGTTGACGGTGATGTTGCGGCTGCCGAGTTCCCGCGCCAGCGCGCGGGTCATGCCGGCGACACCGGCCTTCGCGGCGGCGTAGTTGCTTTGGCCGGCGTTGCCGGTGGCGCCCACCACCGAGGTGATGTTGACGATGCGGCCGTACCGCTGCTTCATCATCGTGCGCATGACGGCGCGGCTGAGCCGGAACACGGCCTTCAGGTTGGTGTCGAGCACCGCGTCCCAGTCGGTGTCCTTCAGGCGCGCGGCCAGCATGTCGCGTGTGATGCCGGCGTTGTTGACCAGCACGTGCAGGCCACCGCGATCCTTGACGATGGCGTCGATGAGCGATTCGACCGCCGCGCCGTCGGTCACGTTCAGCACCCTGCCCTGCACCGCCGGCAGCGCGCCGGTGATGGCCGCAGCACCTGCGTCTGTGGTGGCCGTGCCGATGACCTGCAAGCCCTGAGCGGCCAGCGTGGCGGCAATCGCGCGGCCGATGCCACGCGACGCGCCGGTGACGAGGGCGATCCGCCGGGCGTTGTTCTCGCCGCTGCTTGTGGCGTCGTTCATGCCAGCAGTTCCTTCGCGCGCGCCAGCGATGCCGGGTCCAGCACGTCGGCGGTGACGATCTCGGCATCGATGCGGGCGACGATCTTCGTCAGCACCTTGCCGGGCCCGCATTCGAGCACGTGCAGCAGGCCGCGAGCGCGCAGCGCCTGCACCACTTCCACCCAGCGCACCGGGCCGAACGCCTGGCGGTACAGGGCGTCACGAATGCGGTCGGGCTGCGTCTCGACGGCGACATCGATGTTGTTGACGACGGCGATGCGCGGCGCCGTGATCGTGGTCGCCGCCAGACGCTCTTTCAGCCGCTCGGCCGCCGGCTTCATCAACGCCGAATGAAACGGCGCCGACACCGCCAGCGGCAGCAGACGCTTCGCACCCGCAGCCTTCAAGGCATGGCCCGCCATCTCGACACCGGCCTTCGAGCCCGCGATCACGGTCTGCTTGGGGTCATTGTAGTTGGCCGCGGCGACGACTTCGCCGCTGTCGGCAGCGGCTTGCTCGCAGCACTTGCGCACCACGGCACCGTCAAGGCCGAGTACCGCCACCATCACGCCGGCGCCCACCGGCACCGCGTCCTGCATCGCCTGCGCACGAAAGCGCACCAGCGGCACCGCGTCGGCCAGCGTCAGCGCACCCGCGGCGACGAGCGCGCTGTACTCGCCCAGCGAATGGCCGGCCAGCGCGGCCGGTTCGGCGCCGCCTTCGGCACGCCATGCGCGATAACAGGCCACGGAAGCCACCAGCATCACGAGCTGCGTATTGACGGTCAGGTCCAGCCGTTCCTTCGGCCCTTCGTGGATGAGTTGGCCGACGTCGCTGCCGAGCGCAGCCGAGGCCTCTTCGAGGGTCGCCCGCACGGCGGCGTGACCGCCCCAGGCATCGAGCATACCCACGGACTGCGATCCCTGGCCGGGAAATACGAATGCAAAGGGCAGCATGGAGTCTCCTGTCTTGTATCTGCCGCCCGACTCAGAAGTCGAGCAGCACGGCGCCCCAGGTGAAGCCGCCGCCCACGCCTTCGAGCATCACCGTATCACCGGGCTTGACGCGGCCGCTGCGCACCGCAACGTCCAGCGCCAGGGGCACCGAGGCGGCCGATGTATTGCCGTGCTCGTCCACCGTCACCACCAGCTTGTCCAGCGACATCTTCAGCTTCTTCGCCGTGCCATTCATGATGCGGATGTTGGCCTGATGCGGAATCAGCCAATCGAGATCGGCCTCGCTGCGGCCGGCCTTCTCGAGCGTCTTGCGGGCGGCGCTTTCGAGCACGCCGATGGCGAGCTTGAACACGGCCTGGCCATCCATCTTCAGCAGCGGGTCGCCGAGCACGTGACCGCCGGCCACCGTGCCGGGCGTGCACAGGATGCCGAGGTGGCGCCCGTCGGCGTGCAGGTCGCTGGCCAGGATGCCGGGCACGGCGCTGGCTTCCAGCACCACCGCGCCGGCGCCGTCGCCGAACAACACACACGTCGTGCGGTCGTTGAAATCGAGGATGCGCGAAAACACCTCGCTGCCGATGACAAGCGCGCAGCGTGCGCCGCCGGCGCGCACCATCGCATCGGCCACCGTCAGCGCGTAGACGAAGCCCGAACACACGGCCTGCAGGTCGAAGGCCGGGCAGCCCGCGCTGCCGCTGATGCCAAGCTTGTGCTGCAGGATGGACGCGGTGGAGGGGAACACCATGTCCGGCGTCGACGTGGCGACGATGATGAGGTCGACATCGGCCGCCGCGCGCCCGGCGGCTTCCAGCGCATGGCGTGCCGCGCGCAAGGCGAGATCGCTGGCGTTGACCCCGTCGTCGGCAAAGTGCCGCGCCCGGATGCCGGTGCGCTCGACGATCCACGCATCGCTGGTTTCGATGCCACGTGCGGCCAGCATTGCCGTCATGTCGTCGTTGCTGAGCCGGCGCGGCGGCAGATAGCTGCCGGTGCCGGTGATGCGGGAAAAGCGGGCGTGCGTCATGCGGCTTCCTGCGCCGCTTCGCCGCCCGAAGGCAAGGCTTGCAGCGTATTGGCAATGCGGTCGTGAACGCGGTCCAGCAGCCGGTTGCGCGCGGCATCATAAGCGCGCGTCAATGCGGTCTCGAACGACAGCGTGTCGGCTGAACCGTGGCTCTTGAACACGAGTCCGCGCAGGCCGAGCAACGCCGCGCCGTTGTAGCGCCGCGGGTCGACACGCGTCTTGAAGCGCTGGAGTACCGGCCACGCCACCAGCGCCGCCAGTTTCGACCCCGGTCCGCGCGTGAACTCCTGCTTGATCATGTCGCTCAGCATCGCCGCCAGGCCTTCGCTGGTCTTCAGCAACACGTTGCCGACGAAGCCGTCGCAGACCACGATGTCGGTCGTGCCCTTGAAGATGTCGTTGCCTTCGACGTTGCCGAAGAAGTTGATGTGGCCACCGGCGGCCGCCAGGCGCAGCAATTCGCCCGCCCGCTTGATGGTCTCGCTGCCCTTGATGGCTTCCTCGCCGATGTTCAGCAGGCCCACGCTGGGCTCTTCCCTGCCCTCCACCGCGGCGACGAGCGCACTGCCCATGACGGCGAACTGCAACAGGTTTTCGGGCGAACAATCGACGTTTGCGCCGAGGTCCAGCACGGTGGTGTAGGCGTCACGCCGGTTCGGCATCACGGTGGCGATGGCCGGACGGTCGATGCCGTCCAGCGTCTTGAGCACATAGCGCGCAACGGCCATCAACGCGCCGGTATTGCCGGCCGAGACGCACGCATGTGCCGTGGCGCCCGGCACATCGCCCTTGAGTTGCGCCAGCGCCACGCGCATTGAAGAATCGCGCTTCTTGCGCAACGCAACTTCCACCGGGTCGTCCATCGTCACGACCTCGCTTGCCGCCACGCCACGGCAGCGCGACCAGCCGGCCGCGCCGCGCAGCGCTTCGGCCGTGCCCACCAGCACGAGTTCGGCCGCCGGGTGTTTGTCCAGAAACGTGCGGCAGGCGGGCAGCGTGACGGCGGGGCCATGGTCGCCGCCCATGCAGTCGACGGCGATGCGCACCAGCGCCAGCGGCTGCAGGGCGGGAGTCGGAGACACGGACATCTAGGCCCTGGCGATGGTCGCGGGCACTGCAGGCATTGGGCGCCGCATCGCGGCGCCGCCGGATCTCAGGCGTCGGCCTTGGTCTTCAGGACCTTGCGCCCACGGTAGAAACCGGTGGGGCTGATGTGGTGACGCAGGTGCACCTCGCCGGTGGTCGGCTCGATGGCGGTGCCGGGCGCGGCAACGCCGTTGTGCGAACGGTGCATGCCGCGCTTCGAAGGCGACTTCTTGTTCTGTTGAACGGCCATGGGATTCTCCTGGGAGCGCTGCCGCGGCTTCGGACTGATTTCCGCGGCGGACGCGGGCGGCACGAACGCAAAGGTGGACGCGAAGGTGGCCCGTGTTCGTGGGCCCATCGACGCACGGCGGTCTTCGCAAAGCCCACCAGTATAGCATTCCCGCCACGCCGTGCGCCACAGTGCTCAAGCCTTGCCGCCGGGTCGACGCAGTGCCGTCAACGCCGCGAAAGGGTGCGGCTCGTCGGCGCTGGCTTCCAGGTCAGGCGCCGGCATCGGCAGCGGCTGCGTACAGACCTCGTGCATCGGCACCAGCGGCAGGGCCAGGATGAGTTCGTCCTCCAGCAATTCGAGCAGGTTCAGGCGCGACGACGCGACAAGCACGTCCTCTTCGCTGGCCTCGTCCAGTCGCGCCGCTTCGGCCTCGTCACCGACAAAGCGGAACCAGCGGTCGATGTCCAGCCCCACCGTGACGGGCTGCAGACAGCGCTGGCATTGCAGCGTTGCCTGGCTGCGCGCGTCGAGTTGCAGCCAGGGCTGCGTGGCGCCGCCGGGCAGCGAGCGCAGAGCGCCGGTGGCAGTCCAGCGCACGGCTGGCGGCGCCATGTCGCCGGGCGTCTGCATCAGGCTGTCCTGCAGGCGCGCGAAATCGCTTTGCGGCGCTTCGCCTTCGAGCTGCCCGGCGGCAGCGGCAAAGGCGTTGATGTCCAGCCGCGCGGCATCGAATCGTGCTTCCCTGGCCATCGTCACTCCGGCCAGTGGCGTTCAAAGACGGCGGCCAGCCGCGGGTGCGTCTGCACGCGCATCAAGGTGGCGGCGAAGGCGGGTCGCTGTGCCTGCAGATGCGCCCGCGTGCCCGACCAGCGACTGACCACCGCCGCCAGCAGGTCCAGCGCGCCGGGCTGCCCGCCGCCCAGGAAGGGCTCGGCGGCAAACTGGTCGGCAAACAGCTCCCAGTGGTGGTGCAGGCGCTGGCGCGCGCCGGCGCGAATGCGCGCGTTGGTGTCGGCGTCAGGCTCGTTGCACCAGCGCTCGGGGTAGTCGCCGATGCTGATCGCGCTGTAGCAATTGGCGGCGATGTAGACCAGCCCGCGCACGGCCTGGGCGCGCGCCGCCGGCGCCGCCGGCAGCAGGCCGGATTCGGGATGGTCGAGCCCGAGCGTGATCAGGATCGCCGCGCTTTCGGTCAGCACCGCACCGCCCGGCGTCTGCAGCGTCGGAATCTGTCCCAATGGATTGAGCGCACGCAACTCCGCCTGCGCGGAATCGTCTTCCCACGTCGAGGCGCGCACGTTGCGATAAGGCAGGCCGGCAAGCTCGAGCGCCGCCTCGATGGCGGCCGAGCCCGAGCCGCGGGTTCCGTAGAGCGTGTACATGGTTGGCAGCCAGTGTAGCGGCCACGCGCTGCCAGGCAGCGATGGGACAATCCTGCGGCATGGACATCCCGCCGCCCCTGATCCTCGCCTCGACCTCGTCTTACCGGCGTGAATTGCTGCGCCGTCTGCACCTGCCGTTCACGGTCGTCGCGCCCGAGGTCGACGAGACCGCGCTCGCCGGCGAGAAGCCCGCCGCACTGGCACAACGCCTGGCGCTGGCGAAGGCGCGCGCGGTGGCGGCCCGCCACCCGGACGCCGTGATCATCGGCTCGGACCAGGTGGCCGACCTCGACGGGCAAGCCATCGGCAAGCCCGGCGGTCACGAACGCGCCGTGACGCAACTGCGGCGCATGAGCGGCCGCCATGTCGCCTTCCAGACCGCAGTAGCCGTGCTGCGGCCGACAAGGGCCTTCGAACGCGTGCTGCTGGCGCCGGTGAAGGTGCAGTTCAGAACGCTGAGCGATGGCGAAATCGAGCGCTATCTGCGGCTCGAGCAGCCGTACGACTGCGCCGGCAGCGCGAAGGTCGAGGCGCTGGGCGTGGCGCTGCTGTCGTCCATCGAGTCCGACGACCCGACGACGCTCATCGGCCTGCCCTTGATCCGCACCTGCGAACTGCTGCGCCAGGCCGGCCTGGACCCGCTGGCGGCCGCGCCGTGAGCGGCTCGATGCCCGGTTCGCGGGTCGGCTCGCTGGTGCTGGTACCCAACACGCTGGACCTCGGCACCGAGACTGTCGATCTGCAGGGCGTGCTGCCGCTCGCTGTCATCCGGCGCGCCGCCCATCTGGCGTTCTGGGCCGCCGAAGACGCACGCAGCGCGCGCGCCTTTCTCAAACGTGTCGACGCCGTCGTGCCATTGGCGCGGCCGCTGCAGTCCATCGACGTGCGCGAACTTCCGCGCCCGCGCAAAGGCAGCCGCGAGCCGGTGCCTGCGCTGCAGTGGCGGGCGTTGCTGCAGCCGGCAATCGACGGCCACGACCTGGGCCTGATCTCCGAAGCCGGCCTGCCGGCGGTGGCTGACCCGGGAGCGCTGCTTGTCGAGGCGGCGCACCAGGCCGAGGTGCCGGTGCTGGTGTTGCCCGGTGCCAGTTCGCTGCTGATGGCGCTGGCCGCGAGCGGCCTCAACGGCCAGAGCTTCGCGTTCGTCGGCTACCTGCCACAGGAAGCCGAGCCACGGGCGGCGCGCATCCGTGAACTGGAAGCGTTGTCGCGACGCACGCAGCAGACGCAGTTGCTGATCGAGACGCCCTACCGCAATGCGGCACTGCTGGCGGCCTTGCTGGGCACGCTGGCGGCCGCCACCCGCTTGTCGATCAGCTGCGGCCTGACGCTCGCGGGGGGCTGGTCGCGCAGCGACACGGTGGCGCAATGGAAGGCACGGCCCGCCACGCTGCCCGACCGCGTGCCGGCGGTGTTTGCGCTGATGGCGTGAAGCGCCAGCGCAGCGTTCGCTGACCTACTGGCTGCCGCCGAGCAGAAAACCCACGCGCTTTTTCACGCGCGTGCTCGGTGACGAGGCCTGGGTCGCCGATGCTGCTGTCGCCGCCGCCGGCGAAGCAGCAGCCGGAACGCCCTTTTCCCACGCCGCCGAGCCATCGCCGGCAGGTTCGTAAGGACGGTCGAAGAAGGGATCGGAGGCCGACGCCGGCAAACGCCGCGCGCTGCTGCCGCGGTCCGCCGCGCGCTCGATTGCACGCGCCGCCACGTCACGGTAGGCGCTTTCTTCGTCGCGCCGGCGCGGCGGTGGCCTGCGCGGGCGGTCATCTTCGATCTCTATCGGCTCGATCTCGAGCTTGGCCTTGATCAGCTTCTCGATGTCGGACACCAGCCGCGTGTCGTCGCGCGTGACGAGCGTGACCGCCAGCCCTGACGCGCCGGCGCGGCCGGTGCGCCCGATGCGGTGCACATAGTCTTCGGCATTGAAAGGCACGTCGAAATTGAAGACCGCGGGGAGGTCGGCGATGTCGAGGCCGCGCGCCGCCACGTCGGTGGCCACCAGCAGATCGACCTCGCCGGCCTTGAAAGCCGACAAGGCCTTCAGCCGCTCGTCCTGCGACTTGTCGCCGTGAAGCGCCTGCGTCTTCAGGCCGTCGCGCTCGAACGAACGCGCCAGGCGCGCGGCACCGAGCTTGGAGTTGACGAAGATGAGCGCCTGCGACAGCTCGCGAGACTTCAGCAACTGGCGGATCACCGCCCGCTTGTCGTCGGCGCTGACGCCATAAAAACGCTGTTCGACGTTGGTGGCGGTGGCGTTCGGTCGCGCCACCTCCACCGTCACAGGATCCTGCAGATAACTGTTGGCCAGGCGCTTGATCTCGGGCGAGAAGGTGGCCGAGAACAGCAGCGTCTGGCGCTCCTTCGGCAGGTAGGACAGGATGCGCTGCAGGTCAGGCAGAAAGCCGATATCGAGCATGCGGTCAGCTTCGTCGAGCACCACGTACTCGACCTGATTGAGCACGGCGTTCTTCGCCTCGATGTGGTCGAGCAGGCGGCCCGGCGTGGCGATCAGCACCTCGACGCCACCCTTGAGCACCAGCGTCTGCGGCTTCATGTCGATGCCGCCGAAGACGACGGTGGACCGCAGATTCGTGTGCCTGGCGTAAGTCTTGACGTTGTTCGCCACCTGATCGGCCAGCTCACGCGTCGGCGCCAGCACCAGCGCGCGCACCGGATGGCGCGCCGGCGACATGCTGGCGTTTTCGTGGCGCAGCATCTTCTGCAGCAGCGGAATCGTGAAGGCGGCCGTCTTGCCGGTGCCGGTCTGCGCCGCGCCCATCATGTCGCGGCCATCAAGCACGATCGGGATCGCCTTCGCCTGGATCGGCGTCATCGCCTGGTAACCGGCATCGGCGACGGCGCGCAGCAGCTTGGGATCGAGCGGGAGGGAGTTGAAGAGCGGGGCGGGGGCCGGTGCGACTTCGGTGATTTCGGAGTGGAGTTCAGTCATGTCTCTTGATTATCCGCCTCCCTGGGCCGGCGGGTTCGGGTGGGGCGAAATCTGAGCCAACGCGGAGACCTGAAGCGCACTATCCGCCAATAAAGAAGGACGTAGGAAAGGCCGAACAGCAGAAGAAACACTGCCAGCAGGCCGCTGCTATTCCAGAACAACACAGCCGGCGCGACCGACGAAGTGCACAGCAACCACAGATAGGGCGAGGTCATCGAATTGCGCCGCGTCAGGGCCTTGGCACTGCGGCCGCCAACCGCCCAGCGCAACACCCGTCGATAGATCAGCGAATGCAGGTGGATGCCGTCGGGCATGCTGGGTGGTATGGAACGCAGGTAGCGTCGGCGATAAATCGAAAACACTGTCTCGAACACGGGATAGATGCAGATGAGCAATGGAAACAGCGGCGACACCTCGCCCGGATTGCGCGTAAGCAGCAGGATTGAAAGCTCGGCCACCAAAAATCCGAGGAAGTAGGCGCCCCCATCACCAAGAAAGATCAGGCCGGCAGGGAAGTTCCAGACGAAAAAACCGAGCACCCCGCCGATGCCGGCTAACGCCAGCGTACCGATGAGAGGGTCGTCTACTTGAAAGGCAACATAAGCCAGAGCGCCGAGGATCAGCACACTGCACATCGACGCGAGACCGTTGAAGCCGTCGATGATGTTGATCGAATTGGCAATGCCGGCAACCGCAAAGATGGTCAACGCGGCGGACCCCAACCCCCACGACGCCAGCCAGTCCAGCCCTGGGATGTCGGTGCGGTGAATGCCAGCACCCAGAAGCCAGATTGCAAGTGCTGCCGAAACCGCCGTGGCCAGCAAGCGCTTGCCCGGACTGACCCGCTTGGTGAAATCCTCGACCAACCCAGTCACGAAAGCCGGTGCACCGCACAACAGCAGCAACGCGCCAACGGACGACGTGTCACGGTCAGTGGGGGCCAGAGCCGCGACGGCGACAACCAAGCCGGCCACAATTCCCAAGCCGCCGACGCGCGGGACCGGCCGCCAATGAAATTTCTGCGGGCCTGAGGTATCGGTGTCCAGTGAAAGGTGGCCTTGCAATTCGCCCCAGCGCACCACGCACATCGTGGCCAACAGCGATACGGCGAAGGCCAGCAACAACGTGATCATCGCCAGATTGTAGGCGCCCGTCACCTACCTGCGGCGCTCGGCCGGCTCGTCGGCAGGGCTAGAATCGCGTCCGCTCGGGGCTTTGCAATTGCTCGCCCGCGCGCTCCATCGGGAT
>Ga0164241_10000394_pt1 | contig 84904 bp, 85 predicted proteins | sample OricomyardsoilBY_FD_108780 | JGI IMG/M metagenome (GOLD analysis project Ga0164241, IMG submission 108780) | Backyard soil microbial communities from Emeryville, California, USA - Original compost - Back yard soil (BY) | ecosystem: Environmental > Terrestrial > Soil > Unclassified | place: USA... | reverse complement strand
GACCCAGCGCATGATGGTCGTATGGGATACGACCACGCCTTGTTCGGCCATCATGGCAACCAGATCCCGATAGCTGAGTCGGTAGGTGATGTACCACCTGACACACTGTTCGATGGTTTCTGGAGAGAAGTGCCGGCGGCGATAGATGGGGTCCCGGAGCAAATCTTGAGTCATGAGCGCTCCCGTCCAAGCGGCGGGTCTATGTTACGGCTCTAGATGCACCAGAGCCCAATTGTACCCACGGGACGTCTGAGCTTGACTGGTACGACGTGAGACGACCAGATACAAAAAAGCCCTGCTTTTGCAGGGCTCTAGCGTCTTCTTCGAATTTACTGAGACGTTCTAAGACGTCCTGAAACTCTATCTTGGTGCCCAGGAGAGGACTCGAACCTCCACGATGTTACTCGCTAGTACCTGAAACTAGTGCGTCTACCAATTCCGCCACCTGGGCACAGTGGGCCGCGAAATGTACGCAAGCAGGTAGGCCAAAGTCAATGCATCCGGGGCCTGGGCGTCGCCGGGTCAGGAAGAGTAGAAATCCACCGCCGTCAGGGCCTCCGGGGCGGGCTCCCCGAGGGCTTCGAGGACCGAGATTTCACAGATGCGGCACATGCGGTCCAGCGGCAGGTCGTTGGCCTCCATGCCGAAGGGGTCCTCCAGTTCGTGGGACAGGGCATCCAGGCCGAAAAACGTGTACGCGATGACCACCGTGAACAGCGGTGTCAGCCAGCCTATGGGGCCGGCCGGGCCAAAGGGCAGCATCAGGCAGAACACGTAGGCGGCGCGATGCACCAGCAGTGTGTAGGCAAAGGGCAGCGGGGTGTTGGCAATGCGTTCGCAACCGGCCTGCAGCGCTGCCAGCGCGAAGCATCGCATCTGCCTTGTTGCTGGCGCTCTGTATTGCAGTGATCGAGCCACGCATGATGAACAACAGCTGCAGGAAGGTCGGGCGGGGACGGATGATCACGGGATAACCATACCCGACCGGGCGTGGGATAAACTCCGCGATTGTGCGCCACCGGACGGTGGCCACGTTCCGCAGAGGTTTTCCTGAAGAAATCACGCCCATCATCCAGATCCGGCCGGCCAGCAGGCGGCAGGAATCAGGATCGGCCGCGCTCACCGCAGTTCGGAGGGCGGGGCGGTGCGCCGCACCGCAAGGGGCAGGCAGCCCAGGCATCCCGGACGCTGACGGGCGTCGTCAGTGCCAACCGTGCCGGCTTCGGCTTCGTGCGCGGCGAAGGGTTGACCGAGAGCGTGTTCCTGCCGCCGCGCGAGATGGCCGGACTCATGCACGGCGATCAGGTGCGCATCAGCGCGCAGCAGGGCGGAGATGGCCGCTGGTCGGGAGAGGTGCTCGAGATCCTCGCGCGGGGCACTGGCGCCTTTCTGGCCACCGTGGATATCCGCGGTCGCAGTGCCAGCGTCCAGTCCGCGGACCGGCGCCTGAATCTTCACTGCACTGTCGCGCCGGAAGAACTCAATGGCGCGCGCCAGGGCAGCTGGGTGATCGCACGCATCCTGCACTATCCCGAGCCGGGTGGCTCTGGTGTGGCGCGCGTGGAGCGCCTGCTGGATCCGGACAAGCCCGTAACGCTGGCCACTGAAGCGGCAATCGCCAAGCTGAACCTGCCGCGCGAGTTTCCGCCCCAGGCAGTCAGCGATGCGCAGGCCTTCGGCCATTCCATCGATCCAAAAGAAGCTTCGCGTCGCGTGGATCTGCGCAACCTGCCGCTGGTCACCATCGACGGCGAGGATGCCAAGGACTTCGACGATGCCGTGTATGCCGAGGCCACGCAGGGCGGCTACCGGCTGATCGTCGCCATTGCCGACGTCAGCCACTATGTGCGCGAAGGCACGGTGCTGGACGAAGAAGCGCGCAAGCGCGGCACCTCGGTGTACTTCCCGGGCCGCGTGGTGCCCATGCTGCCACCGGTGCTATCGGATGAACTGTGCTCGTTGCAGCCCGATGTCGACCGTCTCTGCCTGGTGGCGGATATGGAGATTTCTCGCAGCGGCGCGCTGGGCAACGCGAAATTCTATCCGGCGGTAATGCGCTCGCAGGCGCGCCTCACCTACAACCAGGCCTTCGCGGCCCTGTTCGAAGGACGGCCTGAGGCGCGCGCCAAGATCGGTCCGCTGTGCGAGCGGCTGATGCCGTTGCTGGATGTGTACAAGGCGCTGCTGAATGCACGTCACAAGCGTGGCGCCCTGGACTTCGACGCCCCCGAGCCGAAATTCCGCTTCAATGCGGCCGAGCAGATCACCGCCATCGACCTGCCGCTGCGCAATGACGCGCACAAGCTGATCGAGGAGTGCATGGTGCTGGCCAATGTGGCCACAGCGCGCGAGTTGGCCGCGCGGCATCGCCCGACGCTGTATCGCGTGCATGCGCCGCCGGATGAACGCAAGCTGGATATCCTGGTGAGTACGCTGGCGGCGCTGGGCATCGGCGTGGAACTGCCCGCCGAGATCACTACTCGTGACCTGCAGAAGATTGCCCCGCGCATCAAGGATCCTGCTGCGCGGCCATTCATCGAGACGCTGATCGTGCGCTCGATGATGCAGGCGCAGTACACGCCCGGAAACCTCGGCCATTTCGGTCTGGCGCTGAAGCAGTACGCGCACTTCACTTCGCCGATCCGGCGCTACCCGGACCTGGTGGTGCACCGGACGATCAAGGCCATGCTGGAATCGAACGATCCGGCGGGGCGAGCCTACGAGCTGACGGAACTGGAGATGCTGGGCGTCAAGCTCACGGATTGCGAGAAGCGCGCCGATGAGGCCGATCGCTACGTGGACGCCTATCTCAAGTGCATCTACCTGCGCGATCGCATCGGCCAGACCTTCGACGCCATCATCACCTCGGTGGTGGACTTCGGCTGCTTCGTGCAGATCATCGAGGCGGCGGCCGATGGCCTGCTGCACCTGGACAACCTGCGCGATGACGAATACGTGAAGGACGACAAACTGCAGGCCTGGGTGGGCCTGCGCAGCAAGCGGCAGCTGCAGCTGGGCACGCATGTGCGCGTGATCGTCACTTCAGTCAATCCGGTAGAGGGGCTGATCGACCTGGATCTGGTGGCTGATCCGGCCACCGCGGGCAAGGGCGGCAACGCGCCTGGAAGCAAGCGCAAGTGAACACATCTACAGTCTTTGGCATCCACGCACTGCGCAGCCTGCTGCAGCGCGCGCCGACGCGGGTGCGGCGATTGATGATCGATTCGAAGCGCGAGGACGCGCGCATCCGCGAGCTGCTGCAGCTGGCGCAGGCGGCGGGAGTGAAAACAGAACGCGTCGATGCCAAGGCCATCGCCGGCAGGGTGGGCGAGGTGACCCACCAGGGCGTGATCGCGGAAGTCGAATCCCTGCCGGCCTGGCAGGAAGCCGATCTGTTGCAGGCGCTGACCAGCCAGCGCAATCCGCTGGTGCTGCTGCTCGATGGCGTGCAGGACCCGCATAACCTGGGCGCCTGCCTGCGCACCGCCGATGCCTGCGGCGCGCTGGCCGTGGTGGTCCCCAAGGACCGCGCGGCAGGCATGAATCCCACGGTGCGCAAGGTAGCCGCGGGCGCGGCGGAGACCACGCCGCTGGTCAGCGTGACGAATCTCTCCCGCAGCATGAAGCTGCTGAAGGAGGCCGGGCTGTGGATTGCCGGGGCCGACATGGCCGGCGAGAAGATGGCCTGGCAGGCCGATCTGGGCGGCGCGCTTGCATTGGTGATGGGTAGCGAAGGCGAGGGGTTGCGGGACCTGACGCGCCGCCACTGCGATTTCCTGGTGCGGCTGCCGCAAGTGGGAAGTGTCGAGAGCCTCAACGTGTCCGTGGCCTGCGGCATGCTGCTGTACGAGGCGCAGCGCCAGCGCGAGGCCGCGCCCAGCAGGCGGTCATAGCCGCGTCATCTGGCCGCCATGTCGAGGACCGAGCAGGACGCTGTCGGCGTCAGCCACTGACGCCTTCCTGACGCCTTGTCCCGTCGCGCGGGCTACAATACTGCCCATACAGATATTTCACATCTGGGGTGGGCCTATGTCCTCTTGGACCAAGCACGATTACGAAGACATTCCGGGCACGTATGTGTTCGACGGCAAGCACGCCCATGGTGCGTATCCGCTGAACAAGCTGCTCTTCTCCTTCTGCGATGAAGCCAACCGCGCCGAGTTCGACAAGGACCCGGCCGCGTACTGCGACAAGTACGGCGTGGCGGGCCAGTACAAGGAGTTTGTCCTGAAGAAGGACTTCCTGGGCATGCTCAAGTCCGGCGCCAACATCTACTACATGGCGAAGATGGCTATTCCGCGCGGCACCTCGGTGCAGGACTGCGGTGCGCAGTTCCAGGGCATCACCACCAAGGAGTTCCAGGCCAAGCTGCTTGCAAAGGCGGATGGTCTGGACGCGAAGATCAAGGCGCGCGAGGGTTACTGGAATGGCTAAGATTATCGGCGGCGTTACCAGCTCGCACATCCCGGCGGTAGGCAATGCCATCGCCAACAACCTGCAGCAGGAGCCGTACTGGAAGCGCTTCTTCGACGGCTACAAGCCGGCGCAGGACTGGCTGCAGAAGCACAAGCCGGACGTGGCCATCATCGTCTACAACGACCATGGCCTGAATTTCTTCCTCGACAAGGTGCCGACCTTCGCGCTGGGCTGCGCCGACACCTACGACAATGCCGATGAGGGCTGGGCGCTGAAGCCTGTGTCGCCGTTCAAGGGCAATGCCGCGTTCTCCTGGCATCTGGCCGAGAAGCTGGTGGAGCAGGAGTTCGACATCTGCACCTGCCAGGAGATGAAGGTCGACCACGGCTTCGTCAATCCCATTCGCGCGCTGTGGGGCACACACGAGGTGTGGCCCATCACCACGATTCCGCTGGCGGTGAATGTGGTGCAGCATCCGGTGCCCAGCGCACTGCGCTGCCTGAAGCTGGGCCGGGCGCTGCGCAAGGCCATTGAATCCTTCCCCGAAGACCTGAAAGTCGTGGTGCTGGGTACCGGCGGCATGTCGCACCAGTTGCAGGGCGAGCGTGCGGGCCTGATCGACGTGGACTTCGACCTGGAGACCATGGACCGCATCGCCAGCGATCCGGAATGGTTCACGCAGTTCTCCAACTCCGAGATCATGCGTCGCACCGGCACCGAGGGCATCGAGACCATCATGTGGCTGGTGATGCGCGGTGCGCTGCAGGAAAACGTGAAGATCGTGCACAAGCACTATCACGCACCGATCTCCAACACCGGGGCCGGCGTGCTGGTGCTGGAAAACACGTTCATCTGACGTCCTCCCGGCACAACCTTCGCGGCAGCCTGCTGATGGTTGTCGCGATGGTGTGCTTCGCGCTGGAGGACGTGCTGCTGAAGCAGATCTCCTCCGTGCTGCCGGTGGGCCAGGTGCTGGCGCTCACCGGCACGGGCGGCGGGCTCATCTTCCTTCTCATCGCGTGGGTGGGCGGCAAACCGGTGTTCTCACGCGCGCTGCTGCTGCCTGCCGTAGTGCTGCGCAACCTGAGCGAAGCGGTGGGCTCGGCAGTCTTCGTGACCGCGCTGGTGCTGACTCCCTTGTCGGAAACCGCAGCCATCCTGCAGGCCACGCCACTGGCCATGACCCTGGGAGCCGCGTTGTTCCTGGGCGAATCCGTGGGCTGGCGACGCTGGACGGCGATCGGTATCGGCTTCGCAGGAGTGCTGCTCGTCATCCAGCCGGGCGGGAGCGGCTTCACGCCGGCCTCGTTGTTTGCCGTTGCCACCGTGGTGCTGCTGGCGGCGCGCGATCTCTGCAGCCGTGCCGTGCCAGCGGAGATTTCCAGCGTGCAACTTGCGGCCTGGGGCTTCCTGTCGCTGGTGCCGGGTGGGCTTGCCACCATGCTCGTGACGGGTACGGAATCCGTGGGCCTGGCAATGCCGGAATGGGTGCGGCTGGGCGCCATTCTGGTGACGGGTTGTAGCGGCTACTACGCCATCGTGGCTGCGACTCGCATCGGTGAAGTCAGCGCCGTAGTGCCGTTCCGCTACACGCGGCTGGTGTTTGCGATGTTCCTTGCGTATTTCGTGTTCAGCGAGCGCCCCAACGGGCTGATGCTTGCCGGTGCTGCCCTGATCGTCGGTACCGGTCTGTACACGATCTGGCGCAGTGCCCTGATTGCACGCCGCGCTGCTGGCTGACAATTACCGTCGTTCTGCCCGCGCTTCAGCGGGCATCAGCGCCGCCTTGATGGCGGCGCCCCAGATGGCATTGCCCAGATCGTTCAGGTGCAGGTTGTCGGCTACGAAGATGTCCGTCATCACCGTGCCGTCCTTGTTGAGCAGCGATGCGGCCACGTCGACGTAGTAGACGAGAGGATCACCGGCGGCAAGCGTCCTGAAGCCGGCATTCACCTCCTGTGCGGTGGGCCAGCGGGCACGACGCAGGACACTAGGTTTGATGGACAGGATGTAGACGCGAGTCTGCGGCAGCGCTGCATGGATGCGCGCAATGATCTGCCGCAGGTCGTCGAGAATGGCCGCATTGGGTATGGGCGGATTGGCGCCGGTATCGTTGTCGCCCTCATAGATGAGGATGGCGCGCGGCTTGTATGCCAGCGCGACGCGGTCGAGATAGTGCAGCAGGTCGTGCATGACGCTGCCGCCGAAGCCGCGCGGGATAACCGTCAGTGGCGCCAGCGCCGCAGGCGCCTGGCCGTTCCAGCGCGCGATGCTGGAACTGCCTGTGAGCACGATGGCGCCCTGTGGCGGTGGGTTGAGGCGGTCCTGCCGCTCGAATTCGAGGATGTCCTTCTCGAATCGCATCGGATCCGGAAAGGCGGGAGTGGACGTGGGTGCCGATTGCGCAGGAACAGGCGCGGCGCCCAGGATTCCAAGACTCAGGACAATGCCCAGTGCCAGAGACCGGAATTTCTGCTTCATCTGTCCTCTCCGAACAGCCAATTCGCTTTCCGGCCGGCAGCGTATCACCTGCCCTTGGCAGCTGTGGTCCTGGCGGGTGATGATCCCGCTCAAACCCAGGGGGCAAACATGACGAGTCTTGCGGGCCGGATTTCAGTTCCGGTCGTTCTGCTGACGATTGCAGTCTCTTCCTCTGCGCAGACTCCGCCGGCTTTCACCAGCGCGCAGTCGGAAACCGGCAAGGCCGCCTACGCCCAGCACTGCGCTGCCTGCCATGGCGAAACCCTGCAGGGCGGGCAGTTCGGCCCTTCGCTGAAGGGCCCGGCGTTCCAGCGGCGCTGGGGTGGTGCGCCCCTGAGTGAACTGTTCGCCTATGTGCGGCGTTCGATGCCTCCCGCCGCAGTGGGTCAGCTTGATTCAGCCACGTACACAGCGGTTCTTGCGCGCCTCATGGCCGAAAACGGTGCTGTACCGGGGCAGGTTGCGCTGGTGGCCGACGCAGCTGCCCTCGAAAAGATGGCGGTACCTGGCAAGGCCTTGTCCGGCCAGGAGCAGCTGCGGGCAGGCGGATTCATGAATGTGACGCCTGGCGTGAAGCTGCCGGAATGGCCGAAGCGGCCGAGTCCCCTCGAGCGCCTGACGCCTGTCACCGAGGCCATGCTGTCCAACCCCGCGCCGGGTGAATGGCTGTCCTGGCGCCGTGGCCACCAGGGACGCGGCTTCTCGCCGCTGAAGGAAATCTCGAAGGAGAACGTCGGCAAGCTGCAGATGGCCTGGTCACTGACCCTGCCAGCCGGACCCAACACCATCGAACCGCTGTTCCACGATGGCGTGCTGTACGTCTACGCCTACGGCGATCGCGTGTTTGCGCTGGATGGTGAAACAGGCGATGAGCTGTGGCGTTATGAGCGCCAGCTTGGCGAGCGGGCCCGGCTCGACCCGAAACGGGTGATGGGGCTGTGGGGCGACAAACTGTATGTCGCGACCTCCGATGCGCACATCGTTGCGCTGGGTGCGAAGACCGGGCGCGTGATCTGGGACCGCGATGTGGGGCAGGGCGTGGGCCGCATCACCGGCGGCCCGCTGGTGGCCAATGGCGTGGTGATGCAGGGCATCGTCGGCGCGCAGATTCCCGGCGGTTCCTCCATCGCGGCGCTGGATGCCGAGACTGGCGAGCCGCTGTGGCGTTTCCGGACCATCGCACAGGCTGGCAAACCCGGCGGCGAGAGCTGGAATGGTTTGCCTGCAGACCAGCGTGTCGGTGGTTCGGTGTGGACTTCCGGCACCTACGACGCAGAGCTGGATCTGGCCTTCTTCGGCCCCGGGCCCACCTACGACACCGGACCGATGCGGTTTCTTTCGAACAAGCCTGGCGTCACCAACGACGGGCTCTATACCGACACCACGCTGGCGCTGCGCCCGCGTACGGGCGAACTGGTCTGGTACTTCCAGCACATGAAGAACGACCAGTGGGACATGGACTGGGCGTTCGAAAGGGCCATCGTGCCGCTGCAGTTCGGTGGCCAGACCCGCAAGGCGGTGGTCACTTCGGGCAAGGAAGGCTGGTTCGATGCGCTGGATGCGGCCACGGGCAAGTACATCACCTCGTTCGACATGGGCATGCAGAACTTCATTACTGCCGTCGATCCGAAGACGGGCGCAAAGACCATCGATCCGAAAATGCTGCCGGGTGGATTGGATCATGTGATCACCATCTGCCCGTTCGGCGGTGGCGGGCGTAACTGGATGCCCACTTCGCATGACGTGGAGCGCGGTGCGTTCTACGTGGTCGCCGTGGATGCCTGCATGGCGCTCACGCCGGTGGCCAAGGGTGAGCGCGGTTTCCTGTCCACTGGCGTGTCGCCTTCCATCTCGCCGCCGCCGGGCAGCGATGGCCGCTATGGCCTGCTGCAGGCCATCGATACGCGCACGGGCAAGACGCTATGGAAGGCGCGCCAGCGCGCGCCGCAGACCACCGGCGTGCTGGCCACTGCAGGTGGAGTGGTGTTCGCCGGCGCACTCGACCGGCGTTACTCGGCCTATGACGCAGCCTCTGGCGAGAAGTTGTGGAGCGTGGGCTTGCCGGAGGTGCCCAATGGCACGCCGATCAGCTATTCGGTGAATGGCAAGCAGTACATCGCGCTGATCGCCGGCTACGGCAGCCCCTCGACCAACACCTGGCCAGGGCTGGTGCCGGAGATCACGCTGCCGTCGGTACGCAGTTCGGCAGTGTTTGTTTTCGCACTGCCGGATACGAAATAGCCGCCGGCCTCAGTGCGGTCCTCCGGCTTCGCCGCCGGAGGCGCCCCAGTCTTCGTTGGCGCGTGCAATCAGGTAGGCATGCACGGCTTCAACTTCCTCCGCGCTCAGCAGGTTGGCGAAGCTGGCCATGCCTTTCTGCACACGCAGGCCCTTCAGCACGATGTCGTTGAACTGGGCGTGGGTCTCGCGCGTCATCTGGCGCAGGTCCTTCACGCCGCCCACTGCCAGTTGTCCATGGCATTGGGCGCAGGTGCGTCCGTATACCTCCGCACCCTTGCGCACAGTGTCCTCGCTGGCCCGCAGCGGCGGCGGATCAGGGACGGGCGCGGCGGGCGGCAGTGGTGGCAGCTGCTTGTTCGCACCCAGCCGGAATACCAGCAGGCGCGCGGAGGCGCGGTGCATCGCGGTGCCGGAGCCTCGCTCGACCTGCGCTGCGCCGCCGCCCCAGCCGGCATTCACCGCTACGTATTGCACGCCGTCCATTTCGTAGGTGATGGGGCCTGCAACCGGCGCGGACTGCACGGGCATTTCCCACAGCAGCGCGCCATCGGTGGCGCGGAAGGCCGCGAAGGTCTGCTTCGTCGTGCCTTCGAAGACCAAGTTGCCGGCGGTGGTCAGCACGCCACCATTGCCATGGCGCGGCAGCGGCACGCGCCAGCGTACTTCCTGTTTCACCGGATCCCAGGCAATCAGCGCCGTCTTCTCGCGCTCATCCACCAGCTTCTGCAACTCCAGGCGCTTCTTCAGCGCATCGCCGGAGTAGCCGCCCCAGCCGCCGTTGGAGCGGAACGGCTTGGGTTCAAAGTTAGGATCCAGCGCGTACACGAACCAGTGCTCGTACTGCGGAAAGTACGCCAGCCCCGTTTCCGGGTTGTACGCCATCGGAAACCAGTTGTGCCCACCACCGGGGCCTGGCGCCACCAGCACCGGATCGACGCCGTAGTGCGCTTCGGGATTCATCGCTGGACGACCAGTGACCGGGTCGATGCCGGTGGTCCATGTCACCGGCACATGGTTCTTCGCCGAGATGAACTGCCCGTTGGTGCGGTCGATGACGTAGAAGAAGCCGTTCTTCGGCGCGTGCATCAGCACCTTGCGCGGCTTGCCGTCGATGGTGAGATCCGCCTGCACGATGGACGATGTGCAGGTGTAGTCCCAGTCCTCTTCCGGTACTTCCTGGTAGTGCCAGCGATACGCGCCGGTTTTCGCGTCCAGCGCGACGATGGAGCACAGGAAGAGATTGTCGCCGCGGCCGGGGCTGCGATAAACCTGCGCGTCGGGCCCACCGTTGCCGGTGCCCACGTAGATCAGGCCCAGTTCCGGGTCATAGTTGATGGAATCCCAGGCCGTGCCGCCGCCGCCCCATTTCCACCATTCGCCATTCCAGGTCTTTGCCGCCATCGGCATCACGCTGTCGGAGGCGGCGCCGTCGGGGCCTTTGGATGGATCGCCAGGCACCAGGTAGAACTTCCACAGGAACTTGCCCGTGTCGGCATCCCAGGCGCTGATAAAGCCGCGCACGCCCAGGTCCGCACCGCCATTGCCCACTACGACCTTGCCGTCGAATACGCGCGGCGCGCCAGTGATGGAGTAGGGCCAGTCCTTGGTGAAGGTCTGCGCCGTCCACACAGGCTTGCCGTTCTTCGCATTCAGGCCGATCAACCGCCCATCCAGCGTGGCGATGATCACCTTGCCGTTCCAGACGGCGAGGCCACGGGCTACCGGCTCGCAGCAGGCATAGCGGCCCCATTCGCGTGGCACCTTGGGGTCATAGGTCCACAGCCGCTTGCCTGTCTTGGCGTTGTACGCACTGGTGATATTCCAGGCGCTGATGTTGTACAGCACGCCATCGACGAACAGAGGTGTGGCCTCGACGCCGCGCAGCGTGTCCAGCTCCGCATACCAGGCCAGGCCCAGCTGCTTCACGTTGCCCTCGTTGATGGCGCGCAGTGTGCTGTAGCGCTGTGCGCTGTAGTTGCGGCCATCCATCAGCCACTGGCCCGCCTCGGTATCGGCGTTGCGCAGACGCGCTGCGTCCACCGGCTTGGGCGTGGCGGCGATAGCCCCGGAGATCGAAACGCACAGCAGAAGGGAGGCAAGCGCCCCGATGTGATGCATTCTCAGGCGGTATGGAGTCATTTCTATTTGCTTCTCAGTAACTTACAACGCACTGTGAGTTCAGGTGATTCTCAGGCAGGCGCCTGTGGCGGTCTATGTGCGGGAATCCCCGAATCGACTGGCATGGTAGCGGGCGAGACGGGTTCGCGTCGCCTTCCTGGCACGGCACGGCCCCCATAGGTAGCATGTCGTCAGCGGGGAACGGGGATAGACATGCTGAAGGCCGCAGCCATCGCGTTGCTGGGTATCTGCCTGGTGCTGACCGGTTGCACCACTACCCACTACATTCCGTTCAACAACCTGCAGGCAAACGAGGCTCCTGCCCTGAGTCCTGGAGACAAGGTCCGAGTCACGCTCAAGTCGGGCCAGATCCGCAGCCTGAAGGTCGCTGCTGCCGATGCGCAGACAATTACCGGACTCGACCTGGATAAGGCGCACTCCGGCATCAGCATCCAGATCGCACTTGCCGATGTACAGACTTTGCAGGTGCGGGAATTCGAAGGGCGCCGGACCTTCTGGCTGGTGGCAGGGGTCGTTGCGATCGTGGCAGCGGTCATGTACGCCACCGCCGTTTCCGAGCTCGACAGTGGCTACTGAGCCGTGATGTAGCCCCTGGCCAGGAGGTTGCGCGCGAAGTCCGTTACCGTCCTGTATTCTCATTGTACGAACGTAACGGATGCGGGGGCCATGAAAGCAAGCGTACTGGCAGCGGCGGGTCTGTTTCTTGGCGCATGCGCATCCGGGCCGGGCAGTGCCCCGCGTGGCGACATCCTCATCGATGGCAAGGGCGTGCATCCGGAGAGTGTCACTTCGACGCAGGATGGCGCGCTGTTCACCGGCAGTGTGGCCGGCATCATCTATCGCGCTGGTCCCGGCGAAACTGTGGCGAAGCCCTTCATCCAGCCCGATGCGGTCAATGGTCTGCGCTCGGTATACGGCGTGCTGGCGGATCCTGCCCAGAAAAGGTTATGGGTCTGCTCGGTGGCGAATTCCTTCGGGCCACGCAGCCCGACGCCGCCTGCGCCATCGGAATTGGTTGCCTTCGAACTCTCCAGCGGCAAGCTCATCGGGCGCTGGCCGTTTCCCGCGCCGGGTGGCACATGCAATGACATTGCCATCGCCAAGGATGGCAGTGCCTATGCCAGCGACACGCCGGGCGGCCGCATCCTGCGTTTACCCAAGGGTGGCAACGCGCTGGAAGTGGTGGTCACCGATGATCGCCTGAAAGGCATCGATGGCCTGGATTTCGGCGCCGATGGCGCGCTGTACATCAACAACGTGCAGAAGAACGAACTGTGGCGGGTGAACCTGCCGGCAGCCGGCAAGCCCGCACAACTCACGGTGCTGAAGGCTTCCGAAAAGATGAGTGGTCCGGATGGACTGCGCCACATAGGCGGCAATCGTTTCCTGCAGGCTGAAGGCACCAGTGGCCGGGCCACGCTGGTTACCATCAAGGGCGATGAGGCGACCATTCAGGTGCTGCGCGATGGCCTGAATTCCTCGCCGGGCATCACGCTCATCGGTCAGACCGTCTATGTGGTGGAAGGCAAGATCCAGTATCTGTTCAATCCCGAATTTCGCGGCAAGGATCCGGGCCCGTTCAAGGCCATCGCGATTCCGCTGCCCCGCTAGAGGATTCTTAAAGTGAAGAAAATAATTGCTCTCGCAATGTGCCTGATGGCTGGTGCGGCTGTTGCCCAGGCGCCAGGTGAAAGCACCGCGTGGAAGGCCGTGGACTGCGACCACGCCTGCCTCTCGCAATTCGCGCGCGACTACGTGGCTGCGCTGGCGAAGCGCGATGCTGCGTCCCTGAAGCAGGGCAAGACGGTACGCTTCACCGAAAACGACGTGGAGCTGCCTTTCGGCAAGGAAGGTCTCTGGGCCACCGTGACCGGCGTGGCCGCCTCGGGCCTGATCGCGGCGGATACCCAGACCGGCAATGCGGCCTGGATTGGCACAGCGGAAGAAAACGGCAAGCCGGTGTACTTCGGCGTGCGCCTGGCCGTGCGCGGCAAGGCCATCGTCGAGGCCGAGACCATTGTCGTGCGCAATACCGGTCTGCCGGCGCCTTTCGCCGATGTCACCAAGGTGGTGCACGATCCCACCTTCAACGAGATCCTGCCGCCGGAGCAGCGCCGTTCGCGCGAGCGCCTGCGTGCAGTGGCCGATGGCTATTTCAACACCGTCGAGCTCAACGACGGCAATGTGTTCACGCCCTTCGATCCGGACTGCGGCCGTCTGGAGAATGGCATTCTCACCACCGCGGCCTCCGCCGGATCGGCCGGTGCCATCTCCCCGGGCTGCGAGGCGCAGTTCAAGCTCGGCATCTACCGCATCAACAAGCGTATCCGTGAGCGTCGCTATCCCATCATCGACGTGGAGCGTGGCGTGGTGGTGGCCACGGGTTTCTTCGATCACGCCAACGAATTCGATCGCTACAAGCTCACCGATGGGCGCGAGATGAAGACTGCCCTGAAGTGGCCGAACTCGATTTCGCTGATCGAGGCCTTCCGCGTGCGGGACAGCAAGATTCACCGCATCGAGGCCATATTCACTTATGTACCGCACCGGATGCACAACCCGTTCTATGCGTACCTGCCAGCGGAGCCGGTGCAGCCGGAGGATCCGGCCACGCTGAAGGAGCGCTGCGACAAGGCCTGCCTGCTGCAGCTTGGCGATGCATTCATGACGGCATTTGCGAATCAGAAGCCGGCTGATGTGCCCTGGGCGCGCGCGGTGCGCTTCACGGAGAACGGCGTGGCCATTCCGGTGGGCGAGGGCATCTGGGGTTCGATCCGCAGCAAGTCCGATGTCGCGCTGCGCGTGGCCGATCCGGTCGCCGGCACCTATACCTGGTACGGACTGATCTACGATCACGATGCGCCGGCCTGGGCGGGTGTGCGGCTGAAGACCCTCGGCGCCCGCGTCAACGAGGTGGAAGTCATCGTGGCGCGCGAACGCAATCCCGGTCCCTGGGGAGATCCCAAGCGTTTTGCAGTCGATGCGCGTTTCGAAGCCGTTGTGCCATCGGGCCAGCGCAGCTCGCGCAAGCAGCTCATCTCCACCGTGCAGGGCTATGCCGACACCATGCAACGCAATGACGGCACCCTGCATACCCGCTTCGAGCCAGGCTGCAACCGCACCGAGAACGGCGTGGTGGTTTCACAGGGCGAGGTGGGTTCCATCGGCCTGGTCAAAGCCCCCGGCCAGTACGCCCAGGGCTGCGAGGCCCAGCTCAAGCTTGGTCTGTACCGTCCGGTGGATCGCCTGCGCGGGCGCCGCGTGCTGGGCGTGGACGAGGAGCGGGGCCTGGTGATCCTGGCTTCCGTGGCGGACTTCGGCCTGGCCCAGCGCCAGTACACCCTGACGGATGGGCGCAAGGTCGAAAGCGACCGTTTCCATGCCATGTCCCGCGAACTGTTCGAGCTCTACAAGGTGGTCGGCGGCCGCATCCAGGCGGTCGAGGCGATCTCCGTGGACCAGCCGTACGGCATGCCGGTGGCCTGGAGCGACTGACAGGCGAGGGCCCCCTGGGCGTCCTTGCCTCGATCCGGGCCCTTGTATACACTTCGCGCCCCCTTCGCCACACCGCTAACGCCTTGAGCGGGTGGCTATTTATCCGCGAGGAGGCAACATGAGGCATTACGAGATAGTGGTCCTGGTACACCCGGACCAGAGCGAGCAGGTTCCCGCCATGCTCGAGCGCTACAAGGGCATGGTCACCGCCACCGGCGGCGCCGTGCATCGTGTGGAAGACTGGGGTCGTCGCCAGCTGGCGTATCCCCTGGCCAAGGTCCACAAGGCGCATTACGTGCTGATGAACGTCGAAACGGACCAGGCAACGCTGGCCGAACTCACCGGCGCATTCCGTTTCAGCGACGCGGTGCTGCGGCACCTGGTCGTGGCGATGGATGAGGCCGTGGTCGAGCCGTCGCCCATGGCGCGCGGCGAGGACGAAGATGCTGATCGCCGCCGCGACCGCGACGACGACGGCGAAGGTTTCCGGGAGTAAGCCATGTCACGTTTCATCCGCCGCAAGAAATTCTGCCGCTTCACCGCCGATGGCGTGAAGTCGATCGACTACAAGGACCTGGGCACGCTCAAGGGGTACATCTCCGAGACGGGCAAGATTGTTCCGAGCCGCATCACCGGCACGAAGAGCTTCTACCAGCGCCAGCTGTCCGTCGCCATCAAGCGCGCACGCTTCCTGGCGCTGCTGCCTTACACCGACCAGCATTGAGGTTGTAATGGACGTCATTCTTCTCGAGAAAGTGGCCAACCTTGGCAACCTCGGCGACCGCGTCGCGGTACGTTCGGGCTATGCCCGCAACTTCCTGCTGCCCAAGGGCAAGGCAACCCTGGCCACCGTGGCCAATGTCGCCAAGTTCGAGGCCCGCCGTGCCGAACTGGAAAAGGTCGCGCGCGAGCAGTTCGGCGATGCCGAGGCCCGCAAGAAGCACTTCGAAGGCTTCAAGCTGACGATCACCGCCAAGGCCGGCAGCGAAGGCAAGCTGTTCGGTTCGATCGGCACCAGCGATATCGCCGAGGCGGCGACGGCCGCAGGCCAGAAGCTCACGCGCGCCGAAGTGCGGATGCCGAACGGTCCGCTGCGCAGCGTCGGCGACCACACCGTGGTCGTGCACCTGCACACCGACATCGACCTCGAGCTGCCGGTCACCATCGTCGCCGAAGAACAGGGCTAAGGCACAACCCGGGGCGCGCGCATGGCCGGTCCGCAACGACTGCGCCACGACGGTGACTCCGGCACCGAACTGCTGCGCACGCCGCCGCATTCGGTGGAAGCCGAGCAGGCCGTCATCGGCGGCCTGCTGCTCGATACCCAGGCCTGGGACCAGGTCGGCGATTCAGTCGGCGCCGATGATTTCTATCGGCCCGATCACCGGCTGATCTTCGAGGCCATCGCCGAGCTGGTAGCGGAATCCAAGGCCATCGACGTGGTCACGGTCTCCGAGCAGCTGGCCCGCCGCGGCAAGCTGCAGGATGCCGGCGGCCTGGCGTACCTGGGTACGCTGGCGCGCGAGACTCCCACTGCTGCCAATGCCCGCGCCTATGCGCAGATCGTGCGCGAGCGCGCCTTGCTGCGCTCGCTGGTCAGTGCCGGCACTGCCATTGCCACCTCGGTGTATTCGGAGGAAGGTCTTTCCGCGCGCGATCTGGTGAACCAGGCCGAGCAGCGGGTGTTCGAGATCGCAGAGCGCGGCGCACGTCGTACCGAAGGCGCACAGGCCGTGCGCAGCATGCTGCCCGGACTGATCGACAAGATCGACGAGTGGCACAACAACCCGGACAAGCTGCGTGGCGTGGCCACGGGATTCGTGGATTTCGATCGCCGCACCGGCGGACTGCGCGGCGGCGACCTGGTGATCGTCGCGGGCCGTCCTTCCATGGGCAAGACCACGCTGGCCATCAATATGGCCGAGAACGTGGCACTGGATCCGAACGTGAAGGGCTCGGTGCTGATCTTCAGCATGGAAATGCCTTCCGAGCAGCTGATGACGCGCATGCTCTCGTCCGTGGGCGGCGTGCCCATGCACGATATCCGCAGCGGCCGCATCAGCGACCAGGACTGGGTGCGCATCACCAGCGCCACCAGCCAGCTGGCCGAAGCGCGCATCTTCATCGATGAGACGCCGGGCCTGACGCCCACGGAGCTGCGCGCGCGCTCCCGCCGTGTGAAGCGCGAGCATGGCCTCGACATGGTGGTGGTGGATTACCTGCAGCTGATGCAGGTATCGGGCACCAAGGAGAACCGCGCCACGGAGATCTCGGAGATCTCGCGCGGCCTGAAGGCGCTGGCGAAGGAGCTGAATGTGCCGGTGATCGCGCTGTCGCAGCTGAACCGCAGCGTCGAGCAGCGCGAGAGCAAGAAGCCGGTGATGTCGGACCTGCGCGAATCCGGCGCCATCGAGCAGGACGCGGACATGATCCTGTTCATCTACCGCGAAGAAGTCTACGACAAGAACACGCCGCGCAAGGGCGAGGCCGACATCGACCTGGCCAAGCATCGCAACGGCGAGACGGGTTATTTCACGCTGACCTTCCAGGGCCAGTTCACGCGCTTCCAGAACTTCATGCCCGAGGCTTACGCAGCAGGCGTATTGCGGTGAGGTCGCCGATCCGCGCCGAAGTCAGCGCGGCGGCGCTGCGCGGCAACCTGGCGCGCATACGCAGGGTGGCGCCGGCCAGCCGCGTGATGGCGGTGGTGAAGGCCAACGCCTATGGCCACGGACTGGTGCCCACAGCGTTGTGCCTGGCCGATGCCGACGCCTTTGCCGTGGCGCGACTGGATGAGGCGCTGGCGCTGCGCGGCGCAGGCGTACGCAAGCCCATCGTGCTGCTGGAAGGGGTTTTCGACTCCGAACAACTGACCGAAGCCGCGCAGCACAACCTCGAGATTGTGGTGCATGAGCAGGAGCAGATTTCCCTGCTGCAGAATTTTGCCGGCGTCCATCGCTTTGCCATATGGATCAAGATCGACACCGGCATGAACCGGCTGGGTTTCCGTGTCTCGCGGCTGCCCGCTGCGCTCTCGGCGCTGGAGGCGCTGGGTAGCCGCATCCATGAAATCAGGCTGCTCACGCATTTCGCCTCGGCGGATGAGCGCGACAGCGCGCTGACGGCGCAGCAACTGGAGCGCTTCGCGGCACTGGCGAAAGGGCGCCCGTACGAGCGCAGCCTGTCCAACTCCGCGGCGGTGTTCGCCTGTCCCGCGGCGCACGCGGAGTGGGTGCGGCCGGGTCTGGCGCTGTATGGCGTATCTCCCTTCGCGGAGCGGACGGGTGCGGATCTGGATTTGATGCCAGCCATGCGTCTGGTATCCACCGTGATTGCCGTGCGCGACGTGGCGCGCAATGAAACCGTGGGCTACGGCGGTGTGTGGCGCGCCACGCGCGACTCGCGCGTGGCCATCGTCGCCGCCGGGTATGGCGATGGCCTGCCGCGCTCGCTGCCCAATGGCACACCGGTGCTGGTGCGCGGGCAGCGCGCGGCGCTGGCAGGGCGGGTTTCCATGGACATGATCGCCGTTGACGTCACCGACATCGGCGCTGCCGTGGGCGATGCCGCCGTGCTCTGGGGGCCGGAGCTGCCGGTGGAGGAGGTTGCCTCGCATGCCGGCAGCATCAGCTACGAACTGCTCTGCGCCGTGAGCCAGCGCGTGCCGGTCACGCTCTGCTGAATCTCAGGTCTCGTGCATCTGCGACTGCAGGTAGTTCTGCTCGCCGACCTTCTCCACCAGCTCCAGCTGCGTTTCCAGGTAGTCGATGTGCTCTTCGGTATCCTCGAGGATCCGCTCGAACAGTTCGCGGCTGACGTAGTCGCGCACTGATTCACAGTAGGCCACGGCTTCCTTCAGGTTCTTCTGGCCGGATTCCTCCACCTTGAGGTCGCAGCGCAGCGTCTCGACGGCGGTCTCTCCCACCAGCAGCTTCCCCAGGTCCTGCAGGTTGGGCAGGCCACCCAGCGTCAGCACCCGTTCCATCAGCTGGTCGGCGTGCTTCATCTCCTCGATGGATTCATCGTGCTCATGCTTGGCCATGCGGGCCAGGCCCCAGTGCTTGAGCATGCGGTAGTGCAGGAAGTACTGGTTGATGGCCGTGAGCTCGAGCTTGAGCTGGGCGTTCAGGTACGCGATGACTTTCGTGTCGCCTTGCATATCAGGGTCCTTCGAAGGGCGGGTCAGGCCGGCACGCTACCAGCTTGAGCCCCAAAAGGGCGGCCTGCGGACGGGAATAAGTCAAAGATTGCGAACAAGAACGATTCGCATTATTATCCCTTCCCATGATCATCTGTGTCTGCCAGAACGTCTCCGAACGGGATATTGCCCAGGCAGTAGCCAAGGGCTGTCACAGCTTCTCTGCGCTCCAGGAAGAGCTGGAAGTGGGCAAGTGCTGCGGCACCTGCCTGTGCAGCGCAAGGGACACCTTCAGCGAGCACAGCTCCTGCCGGGAGCGCAAAGCGGCCTAGTCGGGCCGGCTCATCCCGCACAGCAAAACGCCGCGTTTCCGCGGCGTTTTCATTTGGGCTGGAGCCACCGCGGGAGCCGCGGTGGCGGACGGGATCAATTCTCGAAGAATCCCATCTTCACGCCAGCCAGCTGGATGACATCGTTGTCGACCAGCCTGCGGGCCTGCGCACCAATGGGCGTGCCATTCACCAGCGGGTAGTTGTCGGGCTTGTCGGCCTCGACGTGCACGATATAGAAGCCATCCGAGCGCCGCGTGATGGCGGCCACCTGGATGCCCGGCCGCCCCAGTGTGGTAAGCGCCTTGGCCAGCTCCAGCTCGCGACCGGCGAATGCGCCAGAGAGCACCTGCAGCCGCGCCTTCTTCAGGGTCTGCGTTGCACCTTCCGGCAGGGCACGACGCGAGGTCGTGGCTGCGGTGCCGGTGCTGGCTGCTTCCTCGGCCTTGTCGCGCGCGGTCTGGATCTTCTCCACCGGCCGCTGCGAGGGCTGGATCACCATGGTCTTTTCGAATTCGTCCTGCTGGGCGTCGTCGTCCTCGACGAAACGCAGCTGGTGGTGCCCGCAGGTGATCACGTCGCCGTGCTGCAGGGCATGCTTCTTGATCAGCTTGCCGTTGACGTAGGTGCCATTGGTGCTGTTGAGGTCCTCAAGGAAGGAGTCATTGAGGATGTTGATGATCAGGGAGTGGTGTCCGCTGACAGCCGGGTTGTCGATGCGGATGTCGTTATCCGGCAGGCGCCCCACCGTGTAACGTTCCTTGTTCATGTTGTATTCGGCCAATACCTGGCCATCGAGCGTAAGAACTAACCGTGCCATGTTGAGCGCCTTTCCTTCAGCTGAACCACTTCAGGATTCTGTCAAATATACCCCGCCGGGCAGGGAATGAGTCCATTACCTGGGCAAGGATCACCGAGATGTTGTCCTTGCCACCATTGTCGTTGGCCAATTGAATCAGATGTTGGCCGACGGAATTGAGATTTGCCCCGAAAGTACTGACGGTCAGCGCCATGTCGTCATCGCCGATCATGTCGGAGAGCCCGTCGGAGCAGAGCAGGTACAGGTCGCCCTTGTGGACCGGATGTTCCTGCATCTCCACATCCACCGTGGTTTCCACGCCGAGGGCGCGCGTCACATAGTTCTTGTTGGAGGCACGCTGCGCCTCCTCGGGAGTGTAGAAGCCCCGGTCCACCAGTTCCTGCAACAGCGAATGATCGAGCGTGAGCTGTTCGATCTCGGCAGCGCGCACCCGGTACAGGCGCGAGTCACCCACATGCGCAACAGAGATCCTGTTGTCGAAGAACAGTGCCGCCACGACCGTGGTGCCCATGCCTTCGCAGTGGGCCTGGCTGCGGGCAGTCTGGTAGATGATCTTGTTGGCGCGCTGGATGGCATCGCGCAGGATGATGCTGGGACGTGACAGTCCGGTGCTCGGGTCGGGGACGGTAAGATCCTGGCGCTCCAGCGCCTCGCGCACCAGGTTGAACACCGTCTTCACGGCGATGCCGCTGGCCACCTCACCGGCGTTGTAGCCGCCCATTCCATCGGCCAGCACTACGAGACCGAGGTCGCTGTCGACAGCGATCATGTCCTCGTTGTGTTCGCGTACCTTGCCTGTATCGGTCTGGCCGATGCACAGCAGCTTGCCTTTCAGGCTCATCGGAAGGTGGTGACCCGGGTGCTCCCTAAACCTCCCGGATCGTACTTAACTCCCGGATTACATGCACAGGACAAGCGCTTGTTTTGCGACCCATTACGCCGGAATTGCCGCACATGTCGCGTGCTAGCATTCCCCGGCCTGTAGTCCACTGACCAGGCGCCTTCAAACCGGCGGAATCCAGCTTGGCGCGACCCCAAACCATCCATGTCTGTGACGCCTGTCATGGCGAAACGCCCAAGTGGCAGGGCCAATGCCCCAACTGCGGGGAGTGGAACAGCCTGCAGGCCCGGGTCGTGCCGGGCACCCGGCGCAGCGAATCGGCAGCGGATCGCCGGGGAATGAGCCTGGCGGCGGGCGGCGCGGCAGCGCCCCTGAACGATGCGATGCAGGCGGCGGAGACAGCCGTTCCGCGCCTGGGCACAGGCCTGGCGGAACTGGATCGCGTGCTGGGCGATGGCCTGGTCCGTGGCTCGGTAACGCTGATCGGCGGCGAGCCGGGCATCGGCAAATCGACACTGCTGCTGCAGGTAGCGCAGGGGCTGGCTGGCAAGGGGCCGGTGCTGTACGCCAGCGGAGAGGAATCAACATCGCAGGTGGCACTGCGCGCACGCCGCCTGGGCGGCGACTACAGCCATGTGCAGATCCTTGCGCAGACCGATCTGGACGACATTCTCGCGGCGGCCGGGCAGTCGCGGCCGGCGCTGCTCATCGTGGATTCCATCCAGACCATGTCGCTGGCGGGAGTAGCCAGTGCAGCCGGCGCCGTCACGCAGTTGCGCGAATGCACGGCGGCGCTGGTGCGTTTCGCCAAGACCAGCGGCACCGCGGTGCTGATGGTGGGGCATGTCACCAAGGATGGTGCCATCGCTGGTCCGCGCATGCTGGAACACCTGGTGGATACGGTGCTTTATTTCGAGCGCGATGCGGGCAGCCGCTTTCGCCGCGTGCGCACGGCCAAGAACCGCTTCGGGGCGGCGCATGAGCTGGGTTTCTTCCTCATGCAGGAGAACGGACTGCGTGAGGTGCGCAACCCCTCGGCTATTTTCCTGTCGCGCGCGCCGCAGCCGGTAATCGGCAGCCTGGTCATGGTGACGCAGGACGGCACGCGGCCGCTGCTGGTGGAAGTGCAGGGGCTGGTCGATCCGTCGCGTTTCGGAGCACCACGGCGGGTGGCGCAGGGCCTGGATGCCGGAAGGCTTGCCATGGTGCTGGCGGTGCTGCACCGGCATGGTGGTATCTCGCTGCAGGAACACGATGTATTCGCCAATGTGGTGGGCGGCCTGGACATAGACGAGCCGGCCTGGGACTTGCCGGTGGCGCTGGCCCTGGCGTCGAGCCTGCGCGAAGTGGCGCTGCCGCCGGACCTGATCGTCTTCGGTGAGCTGGGGCTTACTGGTGAGGTGCGGCCGGTAGCCTTCGGCGAGGAGCGTATCCGCGAGGCCGCCAAGCTGGGCTTTCGCCGTGCGCTGGTGCCGGAGGGCAATCTGCCCCGTACTCCGGTGGAAGGCATCGAGGTGCGCGGCGCAGCGCGTATAGAAGAGGCGCTGCACAGGGTGCTGGGTTAGGCCCCGGGCCTTACCCGCTATAATCGCTGCATGTTCGCCAAACTCACTGAACGGCTCGGCAAGGCCGTCGAAGCACTGCGTGGCCGCGGCCGCCTGACCGAAGACAATATCGCCGAATCGCTGCGCGATGTGCGCATGGCATTGCTGGAAGCGGATGTCGCGCTGCCGGTGGTCAAGCGGTTCATCGAGGCGGTGAAGACCAAGGCCGTGGGCGCCGAGGTGGTGGGCAGCCTCACACCTGGTCAGGCGCTGATCGGTGTCATCCACGACGAGCTGGTCGCGCTGATGGGCGGCAGTGCGCAGGCTTTTGACCTGCGTTACGCGCCGCCAGCCGTGATCCTGCTGGCGGGCCTGCAGGGCGCGGGCAAGACCACAACTGCCGGCAAGCTCGCCAGGCATCTCATCGGACAGAAGAAGCGTGTGCTGCTGGTCAGCACCGACATCCGCCGGCCTGCCGCCGTGCTGCAGCTGCAGCGCCTGGCCGAGCAGGTAGGCGCGGATTTTCATCCGGTGACGGCCGGCGCGGCACCGCCGGCGATTGCCGCGGGTGCGCTCGAGGCCGCGCGCAAAGGTGTCTACGACGCGTTGATCGTCGACACCGCCGGCCGCCTGCATGTCGACACCGAGCTGATGCAGGAGGTGCGCGAGATCGATGCGGCAGTGGCGCCGCATGAAAAGCTGTTCGTGGTCGATGCCATGGCCGGCCAGGACGCCGTCAACGCCGCGCAGGCCTTCGGCGCCGCGCTGGCGCTGACGGGTGTGATCCTCACCAAGGCCGATGGCGACGCGCGCGGCGGCGCCGCACTTTCCGTGCGCGAGATCACCGGCGCGCCGCTGCTGTTCATCGGCATGGGCGAGAAGAGCGACGCGCTCGAGCCTTTCGATCCGGACCGCATGGCCCGGCGCATCCTCGGCATGGGCGACGTGCTGGCTCTCGTGGAGCAGGTGCGCGAGGCAGTCGATGTCGAGGAGGCGCAGAAGCTTGCGCAGAAGGTTGCCAAGGGCAAGGGCTTCGACTTCAACGACCTGAAGTCCCAGCTGCAGCAGTTGCAGAAGATGGGCGGCATGGGCTCGTTGCTGGACAAGCTGCCGGGCGGGGCGGCTGCCGCGCAGAAGCTGGCTCCCGGCCACGCGGATCGCGAACTGAAGCGCCAGATCGCGCTGATCGATTCCATGACGCCCCGCGAGCGGCGCCGCCCGGAAATCATCGATGGATCACGTCGCCGCCGCATTGCAGCGGGGGCGGGCATGCAGGTGCAGGACGTCAATCGTTTGCTGAAGCAACACCTGGAAATGCAGAAGATGATGAAGAGGTTCGGCGGCGGCAAGATGGCCCGGATGATGGGGGCCATGGCTGGCAAGATTCCCGGAGGGCCGAGGCCTTTCTGATCACACGATTGAAGGGCCGAGACGCTCGGCATCGCCTTCAATGCTGCGGGCGACCGCGGTTCGCGCGCCAATCGCGGAGCACGTCCAGTGCGGCGCGGATCGTAACATCCATGTCCATGTAGCGGTATGTTCCAAGGCGACCGACGAAGGTGACGCCGCGTTCGGCAGCCGCGCGCCGCTGGTAGGCATCAAGCATTTCACTACCGGCGACGAGATGCACCGGATAGTAGGGGATATCTGCCTCGCCGCACTCGCGACTGAATTCCCGGTAGCATATTGTCCTCGCATGCTGTTCCCAAGGAGCGAAGTGCTTGTGCTCGGTGATGCGGGTCTGGGGAATGTCCTGGTCGCAGTAGTTGAGTACTGCGCAGCCCTGGAAGTCTCCCTCGGCCTCGAAGCGTTCGAAGTCCAGCGTCCTGTATGGAAGCCGACCCGATTCGTGTGCGAAATACCCGTCAATGGGTCCGGAATAGAACACGTGGTCGAAACTGGAAACCATGGACCGGTCGAAGCTGGTATTGAGTTCCAGCCGGATGCGTGGGTGGTCGAGGATGTTCTCCACCATCGCCGTGTAGCCGTCGACCGGCATGGCCTGGTAGCGGTGTGCGAAGTAATCGTCGCTGTAGTTGAAGCGCAGCGGCAGGCGCTTGAGGATGCTGGCGGGAATCACGCTGGGTTCCAGTCCCCACTGCTTGCGCGTATAGCCCCTGAAGAAGGCCTCGTAGAGTTCACGGCCGACGAAGCGCAGCGCCTGCTCCTCGAACGAACGGGGTTCGGTGATCGAATGATCCGCGACGGATTCGATAAAGGCACGCGCTTCATCTGGGGAGAAGGTGCGCCCGAAGTACTGGTTGATGGTCAGCAAGTTGATGGGCAGTGAATAGACATGGCCGCGGGTGACTGCCTTGACGCGGTGGGCAAAGGGCATGAACCGCGCATAGAGGTTCACATAATTCCAGACCTCCTCATCATCCGTATGGAAAATATGCGGGCCGTAGACATGTACCATGATGCCGGTATCGGGGTCGCGGCTTGTATGGCAATTGCCTCCGACGTGCGATCGTTTCTCGAGAAGCTGGATTTCATGCCCATCGTTGGCCAGGGCTCGGGCAATGACCGCGCAGGAAAGGCCGGCTCCAGCGAAGCCGATCCGCAGGGGTTTCATGTGTAAACTCCGTTACAACAGGTTCCTGCAGTTTAGCGTTACATCGGGCTATGTATAGATGAGAGTTTCGCTGTCCGTGAAGGCCATGCGCCGCTTGCATCTGCACCCGGCGACATATGCCTTGAGGCGCCTTGCTGCGCTCGCCAGGCACAAGCTTGCGGGCGGGCCCCCAGTTACGCGCTTCCTGCTGCTCAGTGACTGGCTCGTCGGTACCAGCGAGCAGCAGTTCGCGCCGATGGCGCGGCATGAGCGGGAGCTACGTGAGCAGCTCGGGATCGTGTTCGTCCGGCGCCACTTCCACGATATCGAGCGCGACGTTGTCAGGGGCATCGCTGGCTTCGATGTCATTGGCGTAAAGTGGTCCTTCCAGACAGCGCAGCCGGAAGTGCTCGAAATGCTCCAGCGCATCCGCGATGCCTGCCGGGCAGCGGGCGCTCGCATCGTCTATTTTGACGGGGACGATGACTTGGCCGTCCAGTGGTCGGCAGTGGTTGGCATGGTTGACCTTTACGTCAAGAAGCATGCCTTCGCCGACCGCGCGCAGTACACGCGGGGTTTCATCGGCAAGAGCAACCTGACTGAATACTCGGCGCGCACTTTCGGTGTTTCGTTCGCGGACGACCCGATCCCGTGCACCCAGCCAGTGGACACGGCGTTCCTGGATCGGCTGATGGTCGGCTGGAGCATTGCGCTGGACGACAAGATCTGGGACTTGCAACGACAATTGGCGGACTTCGGTACCGTGACAAAGGACATCGACGTGTGCTGCCGTGGGCTGGTACCACCGTCGAGGTGGATTCACGGGATGCGCCTCGGGGCAGTCGAGGCTCTCGAGAAACTGGCGGGCCGCTACAGTGTTCGTCCTGCCCGCGACCGGGTCTCCCAGGAGGTCTACTACCGCGAGATGCTTGCCAGCCGCGCTTGCCTCAGTCCTTTCGGCTATGGCGAACTGTGCTGGCGCGACTTCGAGGCCATTCTCTGTGGGGCAGTGCTGATCAAGCCTTCGATGGAGCACGTGGCCACCGAACCGGCACTGTTCGAGCCGGACGTTACGTATATTCCAGTCGAATGGGACTACTCGGATCTCGGTGAGCAATGCGCACGCTACCTCGGTGATCCAGAACGCATGCAACGCATGGCGGATGAAGCCCGGCGCAGGCTGGTCGAGAGCCATTCCTCAGGGTGGTTCGTCGAAAGGGTGCGCGTGATGATGCAAGCGCTTGGGACGGACTCCCGATGACAACGAGAGCTGAGATGGGTGCTCACGGTCCCACCCTCTGGGGCAAGGTGCGCCGGCGCGCCGCCTTCAACCTCTTGCCCGGGAAGTCCATTGAATACATCGCGTGCCGTGCACTGAATCTCGGGGATCAGGCGATCTATCTGGCAACCGCTCAGTTATTCGCGGGAACGATAGTTTGCTTTCCACGCGGTGGCCGCAGCAATTGGTGGAAGCGCAGTGCCTCGATGCTGGGTGGAGGGACGCTTGTCGGCGCAGGTCAATGGAGCCGTGAATTGCTCGTCGAATTCGAGGAGTCCCTTGCGCGGACCGGTAAGGGGTTCGCCTTCGGCACGGGCGTGGCTGAGCTCACCTTCCCTGCAGACCGGGAAGCCTATACGAAGAATCCGTCGACATATGAGCGATGGGGCGAGGTCCTGAAGAGCTGTCACTATGTCGGAGTGCGCGGGCCGCGTTCGCAGGCGGCCCTGGCGCAACTCGGCGTCGAGTGCGAGGTGGTAGGGGATCCGGCGGCTTCACTGGTCCGGCGCGAAGGTTTCTGGAAGCCTGTGGCGGGGTGCCTGGGTATCAACATTGGCAACGGCGGCGGCGCCATCTGGGGCGACCGCGATTCATTCGAGCAGAAGATGGGAGCATTCTTGTCGCTGGCCGTGCGACAGGGCTGGAAGCTGCAGTTTTTCGCCCTGATGGATGATGATATTCCGACGACCGAGCGGATTGCGGGAATCGCGGGAATCCGCAATCCCGACATAGTGCGCTGCTATTTGGATACACAGGCCTTCCTGGAGCCGGTAGCCAGATGCCAAGCGTTCATCGGATTCAAATTGCATTCCGTGATCCTGGCGATGTGCGCCCATGTCCCGTCGATCATGATCGAGTATCGCCCCAAGGGGCAGGACTTCATGGCTTCAGTGCGACTTGAGGAGCTCTGTTTCCGTACGGAAGAAGTCGAACCGTCCCTGCTGCTGGAGAGTCTTTCCGGGGTCGTCCAGCAGGGGCTGCAGCTGTCTACGTCCATCCGCGAGCGGCTCGAAGCTTTTCGAGACCTGCAGGTGAAGCGCGCCCGCGATCTCGTCCGATGGAGTGTTGCCCGCCGCCCGGATGAGCCTGGCGAGGAAACTCGGGGATAATTCGCACCAGCAATTCCGTGAATCATGCCCAGGCCTATGCCACCGAGGTGGTGGACATCGTTCGCTGAAGCAACACCTGGAAATTGGGGCAGCGGATGATGAAGAAATTCGGTGGCGGGAAAATGCCCCGGATGCCGCAAGCTCCGGGCCCCCAGTACGAGGAGTTGCGCCAGGTGGTCTGACTCCGGATAGCCGCGTGGCGGCGGGCCTCTACGGGCTAGTCGGGCCGCTGGCACGGCTCCGGCGGCTCCTGGGCGAGCCATTGGCCACCGCAGCAAAGGAATCGAGCGTTACCGATTGCTCCAACCCGTTGATCTGCGTAGAATCCGCGCTCTTTTTCGGTAGCCTGATACAGGTTTGAGGCCTTGACCCGATTATGGTGACTATTCGTCTTACGCGGCGCGGCGCGCGCAATCAGCCCTATTACCACGTGGTCGTAACGGATCATCGCAAGCGTCAGGGCGGAAAAAGCCTTGAGCTCGTGGGTTTCTTCAATCCCGTTGCCCGCAAGTCGGAGACGAAACTGCGTCTTGACCTGCCGCGCATCGAATACTGGCTGTCGAAGGGCGCCCAGCAGTCCGAGCGCGTCGTCCAGCTGGTCAAGACCTATCGCAAGCAGGCTGTCGCAGCCTGAGAAGCCAGATGACGTCGCGCGCCGCCGGGTCGTGTCTGACTCTCGGCCAGGTGGCGACGGCGCACGGCATACGTGGGTGGCTGGTGGTCAGATCCTTCGCGGATCCGCCCGACTCGCTGCTCGACTATGACGAATGGCAACTGCGGTCGGCCAGTGGCGCCACGCGGCAGGTGAAACTGCTGGAAGGTGCGCCCTATGGCGACCGGCTGCGGGTGCGGCTCGAGGGCATCGAGGATCGCGATGCGGCGCTGGGTCTTTCCGGCTGGTGGGTGGAGATCGCGCGCAGCGTGCTGCCGCCGCTGGAAAAGAACGAGCACTACCGCGACGACCTCGTGGGTTTCGAGGTGGTGAACGCGCAGGGTGTGCTGCTCGGCCGTGTGGAGTTTTTCGCCGATCTGCCTGCGGGATCGGTGATGGTGGTGAAGGGCGAGGGTGAGCACTGGGTGCCCACTTCGCCGCAGCATCTGCTGAAGATCGACGCGGCCGCGAAGCGGATCAACGTCGAATGGCCGGCGGATCTGGAATGAGTTTGAGACCGTGAAGATCGAAGTCGTCACGCTGTTTCCGGAGATGATCCGGCAGGCGATGGAGTTCGGTATCACGGGCCGGGCGGTGAAGCGCGGTCTGCTCAGCGTGGGAACGGAAGATCCCCGCGTGCACACCAGCGATGTGCACCGGACGGTGGATGATCGCCCCTACGGCGGCGGGCCGGGCATGGTGATGAAGCCCGAGCCGCTGACGGCAGCGATTGCGGCGGCGGCGGCGCGGGTACCCGCGGGCAGTCGCAGGATCTACCTGTCGGCCCAGGGCCGCAGGTTCGACCAGGCACGGGCCGAGGCGCTGAAAAGCGAACCCGGGCTGGTGCTGGTGGCGGGAAGGTATGAGGGGATCGACGAGCGCGTGATCGCGGCGTCGATCGACGAGGAACTGTCGGTGGGCGATTACGTGCTCTCCGGCGGGGAACTGCCGGCGCTGGTCGTGATCGACGCGCTGGCGAGATTGATGGATGGCGCCTTGAACGATGCGCGTTCGAGTGTCGAGGAGTCGTTTGCGGACGGTCTGCTGGACTGGCCGCACTACACCCGGCCCGAAGAGTTCGCAGGATTGAAGGTGCCGGAGGTGCTGCAGGGCGGCGACCACGAGCGCATACGGCGCTGGCGGTTGCGCGAGGCGCTGGGAAGGACATGGCGGCGAAGGCCGGACCTGTTCCTCACACGCCGGGCAAGCTCCGCAGAAGAAGTAGAATTGTTGAACGAGTATTTGCAGGAAAGGCAGATCGAACCATGAACCACATCATCCAGCAGATTGAAGCCGAGCGCGCCACACGCAAGGTGCCGGAATTCAAGCCCGGCGACACCATTGTCGTGAACGTGAAGGTGACCGAAGGCGACCGTGAGCGCGTGCAGGCCTATGAAGGCGTCGTGATCGCGCGCAGCAACCGCGGCTACAACTCCTCGGTGACGGTGCGCAAGATCTCGCACGGCGAAGGCGTGGAGCGGGTATTCCAGCTGCACAGCCCCAGCATTGCCGACATCTCGGTGAAGCGCCGCGGCAATGTGCGCCGGGCCAAGCTGTATTACCTGCGCGACCTGTCCGGCAAGGCCGCCCGCATCGAAGAAAAGGTCTGATGCAGGGGGCCGCGTCCACGCGGCCCAACCGGCTGACCTGAAATGAGTTCAATCGGCGGTTTTTTCCGTGGCGTATGGCGTGGCCTGGACGGGCTGCGCCGCGTGCTGCATCTCATCCTGCTGCTGCTGGTCTTCGGCTTCATCATTGGCGCGCTGCGCAGCGGCGTGCCGCACCTGCCGGTAAAAGGCGCGCTGCTGATCCAGCCGCATGGACGCATCGTCGAGCAGCGTTCCGGCGACCCCATCCAGATCGCATTCAACGAGGCCCGCGGCCAGCAGCAGTCCGAAACCCTGTTGTGGGACCTGACGGAGTCCATCCATGCAGCGGTCAAGGATGATCGCGTACAGGCCATCGTGCTGCAGCTGGACGATCTGGCCGGAGCCGGCCAGCCCACACTCGAGGAAGTGGCCGCGGCGCTGCGCGAGTTCCGCGCTGCCGGCAAGAAGATCATCGCCCATGGCACATCGCTGTCGCAGGCCCAGTACTACCTGGCGGCACAGGCCGACGAAATCTACCTCGATCCCGTGGGCGAAGTGCTGCTCGAGGGCTACGAGCGCTACCGCATGTACTACAAGGGCCTGCTGGACAAGCTGGCCGTCGACGTCCACCTGTTCCGCGTCGGCCAGTTCAAATCGGCCGCCGAAGACATGGTGCGCACCAACATGTCGGAGCAGGACCGCACCGAAAGCCGTGTCTACCTGGACGGGCTGTGGTCCGGCTACAAGGCGGCGGTAGCCAAGGCGCGCGGCATCGCCCCCGAGGTCATCGAGCAGTACGCAAACGGCTACATCGACGCGCTGCGCAGCAATGCAGGTGATGGCGCGCGCATCGCGCTCGAAGCAGGGCTGGTCACCGGGCTGAAGACCGACGATGAGGTCAATACGCGCGTGGCCGAGCTGGTGGGCAGCGATGATTCCGACGAGGGCTACCCGCGGATCGATCTGTCCGACTACCTGCATGTGCAGAAGGTGGCGCATGCGCAGCACCACGGCGGCGGTCGCGTGGGCGTGGTGATCTTCAGCGGCGAGATTCTCGATGGCGAGCAGCCGCCGGGAACGGTGGGCGGAGCCTCGACGGCCGAGCTGCTGCGCGAGGCGCGTGATGACGATGACATCGCAGCGGTGGTGCTGCGCGTGGACAGCCCGGGCGGCAGCGCCCTTGCCTCGGAGCAGATCTACCGCGAAGTGCTAGCCGTCAAGGCTGCGGGCAAGCCTGTAGTCGTGTCGATGGGCGATGTCGCCGCATCCGGCGGCTACTACGTGGCCGCCCCGGCCGATGAGATATTTGCCAGCCCGACCACCATCACCGGTTCCATCGGCATCTATGCCGCCATCCCGACACTGGACCGCACGCTGGGCAAGGTTGGCGTAACCGTGGACGGCGTGGGCACGACGGCACTGTCGGGCAAGATGCGCGTCGATCGCCCGCTCGACCCGGTACTGCGGGATTACGTGCAGCTGTCGGTGGAGCGGGGCTACGAACTGTTCCTGTCGCATGTGGCCGCCGGCCGCGGCAAATCCCGCGATGATGTACACGCCATAGCGCAGGGCCGGGTGTGGATCGGTACCGACGCCAAGGCACATGGGCTGGTCGACACCCTGGGCAGCTTCGACGATGCCGTAAAGGCCGCTGCGCACCGTGCCGGGCTGAAAGGCGACTACAGCGTCGAGCGGCTCGAGCCGGAAATGTCCTGGGCCGAGCAGCTGGCCCTGCAGCTGAAGATCCGCAGCGCACACTTCAGCGGCGCGGTCCTGGGGCCGGCGGTCAATGAAGTACGCGTGGCGCTGTCGCCGCTGTCGCCGCTGGCACCGCTGCAGGGTGAGCTGACGCGCGTGCAGCGGCTGGTTGCCTCGCCGCGCCCGCTGGCCTACTGCTTCTGCACGGTGGAGTGAGCGCAGCGTGAACCGGGAGCGCAGCTTCGGGTTCGGGCATCCTGCTGATCAGCGCGCGGTCCGGCTGTTCCTGGCACTGGCAGGTTTCTTCATCACCGACGCATTGCTGGCCGAGTTTGTCGGCGTGAAGATCTTCTCGCTGGAGCACACGCTGGGCATCGGCGATGTGCACTGGAACCTGCTGGGGGCTTCCGGCACCCTGAATTTCACCGCTGGCGTCATCTACTGGCCGCTGGTTTTCGTGCTGACGGACCTGATCAACGAGTACTACGGCCTGCGCGGCGTGCGGCTGGTTTCATGGCTCGCCGTTGCCTTCATCGGCTGGGCATTCCTCTGCGCCTACGTGGCGATAGGGCTGGCGCCGGCAGGTTTCTGGGTGGATGCCAATGCATCGCTGGGAGTGCCGGACATCCAGCGCGCCTACGCGCTGATCTTCGGCCAAGGGATGTGGACGATCGCCGGATCCATCGTGGCCTTCCTGGTCGGCCAGCTTGTCGACGTGACGGTGTTCCATCGCATCCGCGCCCTGACCGGCGAGCGCTGGATGTGGCTGCGCGCCACCGGTTCCACGGCCGTGTCGCAGCTCTTTGACAGCTTCATCGTCCTGTACATCGCCTTCGTGCTGGGACCGCAGCACTGGCCGGTGTCGCAGTTCCTGGCTGTCGGCACTGTCAACTACGTTTACAAGATGCTGGCTGCGGTGCTGATGATTCCACTGCTGTATCTGGTACACGCCGGCGTGCGCCGCTATCTTGGCAGGGAAGAGACGGAACGCATGCGCGAGGAAGCCGCGCGCTGACGTCCGGCTCGCGGCTCAGCAACAAGGGGACGTCCATGTTCCGCAGGACCAGTCTGTTTCTGATCGTCTGGCTGGCGGCAGGCATTGCCGCTGCCCAGGACGCCAATATCACGCAGCCTGTCGCGGCGCTGGAAAAGCAGCTGGCCGCCGACCCTCTGCAGATCGTGGATGCCGAGATCAGCCGCCCGAAGGCCAGGGGGGACATCACGCTGAAGGCCGACATCTCTTTTGGCAATGCGCCGCCTCTACGCGTGAAGCTGCGCAAAGCCGAGCCTGGCGCAGACAGCTTCAACAACGTGCCGCGCTACGACCTCGCCGCCTACGAACTGCAGAAGTTGTTCCTCGATCCCGCCGAGTATGTGGTTCCGCCAACAGTGCTGCGGATGCTGCCGAAGGCGCTTTTCGCCACGTACTCGCCCGATGTGATGCGGACGTTTTCGAAGGCGGACCAGGTGCTGGGCGTGATCCAGTACTGGCTGAACGACACGCTGGTGCTCGATGATGTGTATGACGCGGCGCGGTTCGGCGCCGATCCGCTCTACGCGCGGCATATCGGACAGCTCAACATCCTGACCTTCCTCATTGAACACCGGGACTCCAACGCCGGTAATTTCCTGATTGGCAAAGCCGACCGGGGCGCGCGCGTATTCTCGATCGATAACGGCGTCGCCTTCGCCTCCGAGGACAGCGATCGCGGGGAACTGTGGCTGGAGCTGCGGGTCCGGCAGCTGCCGGCGGATGCCATCGAGCGCCTGCGCAACATCACGCCGCAGCTGCTGAATGAACGGCTGGGCGTGGTGGCGCAGTGGCAGTTGCAGGGCCAAAGTTTCGTGCCGGTTGCCAGGGGCGCCAACCTGTCGCCCCGCCGTGGCGTACGCCAGAAGGGCGCGAACCTGCAGATGGGGCTCACGAAGGGTGAAATCAAGCAGCTGCAGCGCCAGCTGAAGGAACTGCTGAGGCGCGTCGATGAAGGCAAGATCACTGCCTTGCCCGCCCCAGCCCGGTAATTCCATGACTCGTCAGCGATATGTGTTGCACATGGCTGCCGCGATCGCGGCGGTTGTACTGGTCCTGGCAAGTCCACGCGCCGGCTGGGCCGCGGCTGCAGCGGAATCTTCCGCCCAGGCACAGTGGGATGCCGTGGGCCGCGTCGTGGCATTTGGTGACGTGCACGGTGCGTACACCGAACTGCGGCAGTTGCTGCGCGATGCACAGGTCATCGATGAAACAGGGCACTGGAGCGCAGGGAACAGCCATGTGGTGAGCCTTGGCGACCTCATCGACCGCGGGCCAGGCTCCCGGCAGGTGATGGATCTGCTGATGCGCCTGCAGCAGGAGGCCCAGGCCGCTGGCGGCCAGATGCATGTACTGCTGGGCAACCACGAGGCGATGGGCCTGCTGGGTGACCTACGCTATGTGAGCGCCGCCGAATATGCGTCGTTCGCTGACCTGGAATCCGCGCTGGTGCGCGAGGCTGCGCGGCGAGGCTGGCGCGGTGGCCGTTGTGCGGCGCCCTGCGCCAGTTTCGACGAGCAGTTTCCCGCGGGATTTTTCGGACACCGCGCCGCCTTCGCTGCCGATGGGCGCTATGGCAGCTGGCTGCTCGCGCAGCCCGTAGCGATCCGGATCAATGACACCCTGTTCATGCATGCCGGCTCGTACAGCTCCGTGCGGGGCATGGACCTGCCACAGCTGAACCTGCGCTACCGCGCGGTACTGACGGAATACATGGGGCTGTCTTCGCAGCTGCAACGGGCCGGGCTGCTCAGGCCGGAAGATGAATTCTGGAGCCGGCCGCGCCTGGCGCGTGATCGCCTGGCCGCCAGCTCCAGCGCGGCCTCGCTGGCGCCAGCCGTCCGGCGCTTTGAGATCCTTGCCCAGGATCCGCTGCTGTCGGAGGAGGGGCCGAACTGGTACCGCGGCTTCGCCTTGTGCCGCGAGGTAAGCGAAGCGGATTCCCTGGCGCTGCTTCTGCAGCAGTTCCATGTGGCGCGGCTGGTGGTGGGCCACACGCCAACGCGCAATTCGCGCGTCGCATCCCGTTTCGGCGGCAAGGTGGTGAAGCTCGATACCGGCATGAACCGCGAGGTGTACCGCGGAGTGGGCGCAGCGCTGGTTCTGCTGCCTACGGGGCTCAGCGTGCAGTATGCAGGGCAGGCCGCGCTCGTGCCCGTCGAAGGGGAAGGCCTGTTCGTGGCGCCGAGCCAGCTCGAGGATGGCAGGGTGCTGGACGCGCTGACTGGCAATGACCTGATAGTCAACGGTGCGCGCGGCGCCGACGAGCTGGATGTGGGTGTCCGGCGTGACGGGCGGGCGATTCCGGCCGTTCTGCAGACCCGTGATCCGGAAGCAGTGCGCAGGGAACTGGCCGCCTACCGGCTGGACCGGTTGCTCGGTCTGGGCATCGTTCCGGCGACGGTGGAGCGTGAACTGCGCGGGCGCAAAGGCCTGTTGCAGGCGCGGCCACTGCGCTGGCTGACGCAGGCCGAGATGCGGCCCGGCGGCATTGCCAACCCTTCCTGCGGCAACGAGCCGCAGTTCCAGGTCATGTACGCACTGGACACCCTTACGGGCAATGAAGCGCGTACGCCCAGGTCCATCCTCTACGACGCAGACAACGGGATGCTGTATGCCACCTCGTTTGCCCGTGCCTTCGGCCAGGAAAAGGGCATCCCTTCATGGCTGCGCAAACAACCGCCTGCACCGGGCGCGGAACTGCGACGGCGCCTGGGATTGCTGAATGCGGAGGTGTTAAAAACCGCGCTGGGTGATCTGCTCGATCAGCCGGCGCGCGAGGCCATACTTGCGCGGCGCGATGCGCTGCTTGCGCTCAAGGGTCGCAGCGCGCTGTAAATCCGCTGTGTGACTTCAGCCCGTCCATGTCGCTGGCGGTGACGGCGATGCGCAGTTCGCGCGTGCCGGCGCCCTGCGGCCAGCTGCCCTCGAATGTCTGGCTCCAGCTCTCGAAGCGGAACCAGCGGGGCAGCGGCTTTCCGTCCTGCTGGCTGGCCCGCAGGACCAGCACATCGCCTGGATCATCGTCATGGAAAGCGTTGGCAGGCACGGCGTGCCGGAACGGCTTGCCCGGGCTGCACTGCAGATCCGGAATGGGTTGCCCGGGTACGGGCGCAGAGTTGGCCAGCTTCTTCATGGCGCGCTGGCTGTAGCTGCGGCCCAGTGCAATCGCCAGTGCAATCCATACCAGCGCCAGTGCCACGTTGAGCAGCGCGAAGCCGTGCGTATCCCAGCCCAGCAAGTGCAGACCGACGAATACGCAACCGGCCTGCAGCACATCGCCGAAGCGAACGAAGAAGGTGTCGATGGCCAGCTTGCCATCGAACTTCGCCTCGCGGTCCACAGGCAGGAACAGCGATTGCCGGGTGGTGCTGGTCAGGGAATAGTCCACGCCGTTGTCGGCGATCTTGATGCGCCGGACCAGCGAGAAGATCGGAATGAAGCCGCCGATGAGGGGGCCGAAGGCCAGCAGCCCGTATCCCACCAGGATGATGGTGGGATGCACCAGCAGCGCACCGCGCATGCCCAGCGTGCGATAAATGCGTCCTACCAGCAGCAGCTGGATGGCGAGGCTCGACAGCGTGACCCAGAACTGGAAGCTGCCGTAGAACTGCGCGATATAGAGGCTGATATCCAGTGTGCCGCCGCTGGCGTTGCTGGCAGCCACGGCGTGGGACTTCACGAAATCGGCCAGGATGAATTCGCCGGTGGAATTGATGCAGTTGAGCACCATGACGAACATTGCGATCAGCAGCAGGTAGTGATCGCGCAGCACCAGGCGGATGCCGCCGGCAGGCTTGCGCACTTCCCCGGCACTGACAGGCGCCGCGGCTGGCGGATCCACGATGGCGCGTGATCCTTCCGGCACGGCTGCCCGCTCCGGCTTTGCCAGCAGCAGCGTCGCGCCCAGGCACAGGGTCGCCACCACCATCAGCCCCAGCGGCGACAGCCTTCCTACTTCGGCGCTGGTAAAGCGGGCACCGGCCAGTGCGCCGAGATTGGCGCCCAGCATGATGATCACGAACAGTCGCTGGCCGGTGCGGACGTTGAAGCAGTCGGCAGCGAAGGCCCACAGCTGCGACACCACCATTACGCCGTAGATGCCCACCCAGACGTAGAAGGCGAAGGCAATGCGCAGGCCCAGGCTTGCCAGGATGGCGAAGACGGGCAGGGTGAGGGTGAACAGCAGCGTCACCAGCCGCAGCAGTTGCACACTGGTTACGCGCCGCCGCACGATGCCGTAAAGCGGCACGACAAACATCAGCACCAGTGCGGTCAGCGCCACGGCATAGGATCGCGTCTCGGCCGAGAACTTCGACAGCATGAAGGTCTGGCGCAATGCCTTCACGGTCTCGAAGGAGGAAAGCAGCAGGAAGGCATGCAGGAAGAAAAGCAGCGCCACGCGGCCCTCGCCGGGTCGCATGGGTGTAACCAGCGAGAGCAGGCGCTCCGTCCGCGACAGCGGCACTGTCGCGTCGGTCACGGGTCCGCCGGGGAGGTGAAGCTGCCCCAGCCTGCCGGGGAAAAAGGCGGGCGGCCGGGATCGCCGGAGAGTTTCTGCGCCAGCCCGGAAATTCCCGGGTTATGGGCCACCAGCAGCACCAGGCCGCCCGTGCCTGCGCGCTTCAGTTCATGCGCCAGTACGGCGGGCGGCGCGTTGTACAGGGCCTCGGAGAATTGCAGCGCTGCAGCGGGCAGGCCCAGTTCCCTGGCCACTATTTCCGCAGTCTGCCGTGTGCGCCGCGCCGGGCTCACGAGCAGGGAGTCGGGGATTTTGCCCGCCGTGCGCATGGCGCTGGCGGCTGCCGCGGCATCGGCCAGGCCTCGGGGAGTCAGGGGGCGGTCGAAGTCCTCGCCGGAGTAGCCAGGCCACTCCGCATGCGCATGGCGCATGAGCAGCACATGGCCCGCCGGCCGCTTCACATCATGCCTGTCTGCAGTTGTGCGGCCGGCGACATCATTTCCCGTCCCCATGGCGGGTCGAAGACCATTTCCACGCGTGCTTCGCGCACCGTCGGGATCTGTTCGATTTTTTCTTTTACGTCCTGCACCAGCACCTCGCCCATGCCGCAGCCCGGCGCGGTCAGCGTCATCTTCACATCGACGCTGCGGCTGCCGTCCTCATTGGGGCTGACATTGCACTCGTAGATCAGGCCCAGGTCCACGATGTTCACCGGAATCTCCGGGTCGTAGCAAGTCTTCATCTGCTGCCAGGCCAGCGCACGCACATCCTCGTCCGTGGAGTTGGGCGGCAATTCGGGAACCTGTACCGGTTCCTTGCCGATGGCATCGGCGTCGGTGCCCGCCAGGCGATACAGATTGCCCTCTATGTACAGCGTGAAGCTGCCACCCAGCGCCTGGCTGATGAAGCCGGCCAGGCCAGGCTGGAGCTTGATGGCGTGACCAGAGGGGACCATCACGGCGTCGACCTCGCGCTGGATCACGAAGGGTTCATGGGAATGGGCCATCGTTACTCCGTGGAGACCGTGGCGGCAGCGTCCGCTGCATCGGCCTGTGCCAGTGCGGCATTCAGCGTGTGCCAGCACAGGCTGGCGCATTTCACCCTGGCGGGGAATTCACGCACGCCGGAGAGCGCGGCCAGCTTGCCGAGGCCCTCGCTGCCGGCTGCCGGGTCGGTCAGCAGCGCATGCACACGCTTGAACAGCGCGTCGACCACGGGCCGCTCCTGGCCTTTGACGGCCTCGGTCATCATTGAGGCCGAAGCCATGGAGATGGCGCAGCCATTGCCCTCGAAGCGCAGGTCGGAAATTCGGCTGCCGTCCCGCTGCAGCGTGAGCGTCAGCTGGTCGCCGCACAGCGGGTTGTGTCCCCTGGCCTCGGCATCATGCGGATCCAGCCGTCCGAAATTGCGCGGCTGGCGGTTGTGGTCGAGGATTACCTCGCGGTAGAGCTCGGTGAGCTGCATCAGTGGAATACCTCCACAGCCTTGCGCACCGCTGCCTCCAGCTGCTCCACGTCTTCCATTGTGTTGTAGCAGCCGAACGAGGCCCTTGCCGTAGCGGGCAGCCCGAGCAGGTCCATCAATGGCATGGCGCAGTGGTGGCCGGCGCGGATCGCCACACCTTCATGATCGAGCACGGTGCCCAGGTCATGCGGGTGCACGCCCTTCAGCGTGAATGACAGGATGGCGGCCTTGTCCTCGGCCGTGCCATGGATGTGCACGCCGGGAATGCGCATCAGCGCGGAAGTGGCTGCGGCCAGCAGTTCGTGCTCATGCGCCGCGACATTGGCGATGCCCAGTGATTCCAGGTAGTCCATGGCCGCCGCCAGCCCGATCGCACCGCTGATATTCGGAGTTCCCGCCTCGAACTTGTACGGCAGTTCGTTCCAGGTGCTGCGTTCATAGGTGACCGTGCGGATCATGTCGCCGCCACCCTGCCAGGGAGGCATGGCTTCCAGCAGCGCCTCGCGTGCGTACAACACGCCGATGCCGGTGGGGGCGTAGAGCTTGTGTCCCGAGAAGCAGTAGAAGTCGCAGTCCAGCGCGCGCACGTCGACCTGCGCATGCGCCACGGCCTGTGCGCCGTCCACCAGCACCGGCACGCCGACATGATGCGCAGCGGCGATGATCTTCTGCAGCGGCACGATGGTGCCCAGCGCATTGGAAACATGGGTGATTGCCACCAGCCGCGTGCGCTCGTTCAGCAAAGCCTGGAAAGCCTCGAAGCGGATCTGGCCATATTCGTCGATGGGAATGACGCGCAGGCGCGCACCATTGGCGGCCGCCAGCATCTGCCAGGGCACGAGGTTGGCGTGGTGCTCCAGCGCCGAAACCAGGATCTCATCGTCCGGGCCCAGCTGGCTGCGCCCCCAGCTCTGCGCCACCAGGTTGATGGCCTCGGTGGTGCCGCGCACGAATACGATCTCGCGCACGGACGCAGCGTTGAGGAAGCGACGCACGCGGTCGCGCGCGCCTTCGTAGGCATCGGTGGCCAGTTGGCTCAGTGAATGCACGCCACGGTGCACATTGGCATGCAGATGCGTTTCATAGTGGTCCACTGCATCGATGACAGCGCGCGGGCGCTGGGTGGAGGCGCCGCTGTCGAGGTAGGCCAGTCGCCGGCCATTGATCTTGCGCGACAGGATGGGAAAGTCGGCGCGCACCTGCTGTGGCTCCAGCAGGTGCAGTCCATGCCGAGGCCGTCCGGCGTTCATTGCAGGGCCTCACTGGCGACATTGCTGCCCAGGGTTGCCACCAGCCTCCGCTCGGCCAGCCGCCGCAGCGAGGTGTCGCCGATGCGACTCACTGCATCCTCCAGGAAGGACCATTCCAGCAGGCTCCGTGCCGTCTCCAGGTCGAGGCCACGGGACAGCAGGTAGAAGCGCATGTTCTCGTCCAGCGCGCCGGTGGTTGCGCCGTGGCTGGCACGCACCTGGTCGGTGTGGATCTCCAGTTGCGGCCTGAGGTCCACTTCTGCGCCGCTGCCGCCCAGCAGGCCTTTCAGTGACTGTTCCGATACGGCATTGGCGGCATTGGCGGCGACCTCGACCCGGCTGCGCCAGGCGATGCGGCTGCGGTCGCGCGCGATGCAGCGCAGTACCTGCGTGCTGCGCGTGCCGGCCGCCACATGGTCGACGAGCAAGGAGTGATCCAGCGTGCGGGCGCCCTGGGCCACCGCGGCGCCATGAATCTGCGCGCTGGCGCGGGCGCCATAGAGCGACAGCCGCTGCGAACTGCGCAGGCTGCGCGCGCCCAGCTGCAGCAAGGTGAGGCCGTATTCGGCATCGGCGTCCAGCGCCACCTGCAAGGTGTCCAGGAACTGTGCATCCAGTGCCAGTGATTGTTCACGCAGGTGCTGGCAGCGCGCACCAGCGCCCACATGCAGCTGCGTCGCGGCGTTGATCAGGCTGTTCTCGCCGGCATTGCCCACGTGTCGTTCGAGCAGCGTCAGGGCCGCGCCCGGAAGCACAGACAGCTCAAGGCGTGGATGTATGGCCTGCGGCGCCTCGACGGGCGTGGCGACGAACACGATCTCGATACGCCGTGATTCAGTTACCGCCAGGCGGACGAGGTCGGTGGCAAAGGCGTCATTGAGCCAGCCGAAGCGCTCATGGCGCGTGCGTTCGGGCACCAGTGGCCCGACCTGCGCGTCGAAGGCCGGCAGCGGATCCGACAGATCCGCCGCATGCCGGCCATTGACGAACACCAGCCGCTCGAAGTCCGGCTCGCGCGGGGGCAGAAGCGCGCGGGCTGCATCCTGCCAGCGGGCTGCATCCTGCGCGACAGGCGAGGGCGCCCACGGCGCACTGCCCAGGAATTTCAGGTCCGCGTAGCGCCACAGATCGTCGCGGATCTGCGGCAGGCCGGCGGCCAGCGCACGGTTCAATGCCGCACTGCGCACGCTGATGGGCAGCAGCCGCGCATTCAGCAGCGGCGCGGCATCCATCACGGCATCGCGCAGTCGCTGTTCGAAGGCAGCCTGGCTCAGGCTGCCAGGGACAGGAGGACGCACGGCGGCATTCATGCAGCTTCTTCCAGCAACCAGTCGTAACCGCGCTGTTCGAGTTCGCGCGCCAGTTCGGGGCCTGCGCTCTTCACGATGCGGCCGCCCGCCAGCACGTGCACGCGGTCCGGCGCCACATGATCGAGCAGCCTCTGGTAGTGCGTCACCAGCACCAGCGCGCGCTCGGGCGAGCGCTGGCGGTTGATGCCGTCGGCCACCACCTTCAGGGCGTCTATGTCCAGGCCCGAGTCGGTCTCATCGAGCACGGCCAGCACGGGTTCCAGCACCAGCATCTGCAGGATCTCGTTGCGCTTCTTTTCGCCGCCGGAGAAACCTTCGTTCACGCCGCGCGACAGGAAGGATTCGTCCAGCTTCATCAGCTGCGCCCGTGCGCGCACCAGCTCGAGAAAATCATAGGCGTCTACTTCAGGCTGGCCGCGGTGGCGGCGCGCCGCATTCAGGGCGGCACGCAGCAGGTAGGTGTTGTTGACGCCCGGGATTTCCACCGGGTACTGGAAACCGAGGAACAAGCCTTCACGCGCGCGTTCTTCAGGCGCCATGGCCAGCAGGTCGCGGCCACGATACGTCACCGTCCCGGCTGTCACCTCGTAGCCCGGCTTGCCGCCCAGCACATTCGACAGCGAGCTCTTGCCTGAACCATTCGGGCCCATGATGGCGTGTACTTCGCCAACCGGCACATCCAGCTCGATGCCGCGCAGCACCTCGCGATCTCCTACGCGGGCATGCAGGTTGCGGATAGAAAGCAGAGAGGGGTTCATCCAACGGCTCCTTCAAGACTGACGGCGAGCAGGTTCTGCGCTTCCACGGCGAACTCCATGGGCAGTTCCTTCAGCACCGTGCGGCAGAAGCCGCTGACGATCATGTTGACGGCGTCCTCTTCGGAGAGGCCGCGTTGCAGGCAGTAGAAAAGCTGGTCCTCGCCGATGCGCGAGGTGCTGGCCTCGTGCTCGACGATCGCCTGCGGGTTCCTGGTTTCGATGTAAGGCACGGTGTGCGCGCCGCACTGGCCACCGATCAGCAGCGAATCGCACTGCGTGAAATTGCGCGCGCCGGTGGCGCCCGGCATCACGCTCACGAGGCCGCGATAGGTATTGTGGGCGTGGCCCGCGGATATGCCCTTGGAGATGATGGTGCTGCGCGTGTTGGCGCCCAGGTGGATCATCTTGGTGCCGGTATCGGCCTGCTGGTAGTTGTTGGTCACCGCCACGGAGTAGAACTCGCCCACGGAGTTCTCCCCGCGCAGCACGCAGCTGGGATATTTCCAGGTGATGGCCGAGCCGGTCTCCACCTGTGTCCAGGAAATCTTCGAGTTGCGGCCGCGGCACTCGCCACGCTTGGTGACGAAGTTGTAGATGCCGCCACGCCCCTGCTCATCGCCGGGGTACCAGTTCTGCACGGTGGAGTACTTGATCTGCGCATCGTCGAGCGCGACCAGCTCCACCACGGCGGCGTGCAGCTGGTTCTCGTCGCGCATGGGCGCCGTGCAGCCTTCCAGGTAGCTCACATGGCTGCCCTTGTCGGCGATGATCAGCGTGCGCTCGAACTGGCCGGTCTTGGCGGCATTGATGCGGAAGTAGGTGGACAGCTCCATCGGGCAGCGCACGCCCGGCGGGATGTACACGAAGGAGCCGTCGGTGAAGGCGGCCGAGTTCAGGGCCGCGAAGAAGTTGTCGCCGTACGGCACCACGGTGCCGAGGTATTGCTCCACCAGTTCCGGATGCGTCTGCACGGCCTCGGAGAAGGGGCAGAACACCACGCCCGCCGCGGCCAGGCGATCCTTGAACGTGGTGGCTACCGACACGCTGTCGAAGACGGCATCGACCGCCACGCCCGCCAGCCGTGCCCGCTCATGCAGCGGCACGCCCAGTTTCTCGTAGGTGGCGAGCAGCTTCGGGTCCACTTCGGACAGGCTCTTCGGGCCATCGGTCTTCGCCTTTGGCGCCGAGTAATAGGAGATGGCCTGGTAGTCGATGGGCTTGTACTTCAGCTTGCCCCAGTGCGGTTCCTTCATCGTGAACCAGCGCTCCAGGGCGCGCAGCCGCCAGTCGAGCAGGAACTGCGGTTCCTTCTTCTTGGCTGAAATGAAGCGGATGGTTTCCTCGTCGAGTCCTGGCGGGACGGTGTCGGACTCGATATCCGTGACGAAGCCGTGCTGGTAGCCGCGCGCCAGCACGGTGTCGAGGTGGATGTCCTGTGCGCTCATGTCCGGTTCACTCCTGCAACCACCGCATTGCGCAGCTTCACGTCGAACAACGCAAAATGGCGCGGGTTGCTTTCCAGCCCCGCGAGCTCCGCGAGGGTGATTTCATCCAGCGACTGCCGGATGGCCTGGTTGATGCGCTGCCAGCTGCCGCCGACGCTGCAGTTGGCCTGCAGGTCGCAGCGGCTGTGGTTGGTGGCGCACTCTGTCAGCGCCAGGGGGCCCTCCAGCGCGTCCAGGATGGCCGCTGCGCTGATCTGGCTGGCGGGCCGGGCCAGCCGGTATCCGCCATGCAGGCCGCGCGTGGACACCACCAGGCCCGCGCGCTGCAGCTGCTTGAGCAGCTTGCTGGCCGTCGGGGTGGCCAGCCGGCACAGGCGTGCGACGTCGGCGGCGGTGTGTACGGCGGCGGCGTCCCCCGCCAGGGCGGCCAGGATTACGGTGGCGTAGTCCGTCAGTTTGCTGATGCGTAACAAGGGGGTGCCTGCGGCGGGTTCCGTAAAGTAGGACTATTTTAGTCCCATATGCCCGGCCTGTCATCGGGTCTCGCCCTGCATCAGGTCTAGCCTGGGGCGGCAGGTCACCCTAACATGCGCTTCCCGCGGGGCCCGACCCCACCCATCCCCAAGGACAGTGCATGAGCAATTCCGAGCAGCAGGCCGCAAAGATCCGTAACCAGCCAGGTTTCATCGCGGCCCTGGACCAGAGCGGCGGCAGTACCCCGAAGGCGCTGAAGCTGTATGGCGTGGCCGAGGACACCTATTCCGGCGAAGCGCAGATGATGGATCTGATCCATGCCATGCGCTCGCGCATCATTACCAGCCCGTCTTTCGGCGGCAATCGCATTGCCGGCGCCATCCTGTTCGAAGCCACGATGGATCGTGACATCCAGGGCGTGCCCACTGCCGAGTTCCTGTGGACGAAGAAGCAGGTGGCGCCGTTCCTGAAGATCGACAAGGGCCTGGCGGACGAGGCCAACGGCGTGCAGCTGATGAAGCCGATGCCGACGCTCGATGCGCTGCTGGCCAAGGCCAGGTCCAAGGGCATCTTCGGCACCAAGGAGCGTTCGGTCATCAAGCAGGCCAATGCCGACGGGATCCGCGCGGTGGTCGAGCAGCAGTTCGAGGTGGCGAAGCAGGTACTTGGGCACGGGCTCATGCCCATCGTCGAGCCGGAGGTGGACATCCACTGCCCGGACAAGGCTGCAGCCGAGAAGCTGCTGAAGGCGCAGATCCTTGCGCAACTGGACAAGCTGCCCGCTGGCCAGCAGGTAATGCTGAAGCTCACGCTGCCGGAGGTCGATGATTTCTACAAGGAACTCGTGGCGCATCCGCGTGTGCTGAAGGTCGTCGCCCTGTCGGGCGGTTACCCGCGCGAGGAGGCCAATGCACGGCTGACCCGCCAGAAGGGCATGATCGCCAGCTTCTCGCGCGCTCTCACGGAAGGGTTGACGGCGCAGCAGTCGGAGGCCGAATTCAACGCGGCGCTCGACCAGGCGATCGAGGGCATCTACCAGGCTTCGAAGACCTGATCGGGGCCCTGGCATTGAGCGATGCGTCAGTAACCTCGCCGGTGCAGGCCGGAAAAGTGGTCGAGGCCCGCGGGGTCTGCTACAGCGCCGGCCCGAGGGAGATCTTCAACGGTCTCGACCTGACGGTGGAGCGCGGCAGCATCACGGCGGTGATGGGGCCCAGCGGCACCGGCAAGACCACCTTGCTGCGGCTGCTGACAGGCCAGATCCGGCCCTCGGCCGGTTCGGTTCAGGTGCTGGGCGAGGACGTGGGCGCGTTGTCGCGCCGCGGGCTGTTCGCATTGCGCCGGCGCATGGGAATGCTGTTCCAGAATGGCGCGCTGCTTACGGACCTGAACGTCTTCGAGAACGTGGCCTTCCCGGTGCGCGAACATGCGCGCCTGCCCGAGCCGGTGCTGCGGCGGCTGGTGCTGATGAAGCTGGAGGCCGTGGGTCTGCGTGGCGCCGAGCAGTTGATGCCGCAGGAACTCTCCGGCGGCATGGCGCGCCGTGTGGCGCTGGCCCGCGCCATCGTCATGGATCCGGAAGTGCTGATCTATGACGAACCTTTCGTGGGCCTGGATCCGGTATCGATGGGGTTCATCGTGCGGCTGATCCGCAGCCTCAACGATGCGCTGGGCATCACCAGCATCGTTGTCTCCCACGATGTGCAGGAGGTCGGCAGCATCGCCGACTACAGCTACCTGCTGGCCGGCGGCCGTGCCGTCGCGCAGGGAACCACTGCGCAGTTGCAGGCCACGCAGGATCCTGCCGTGCGCCAGTTCATGCAGGGCAGCAGCGAGGGCCCGGTGGCCTTCCACTATCCGGCGGCCGACTATGCGCAGCAGCTGCTGGATGCCAGGGACCTGCCTGCTGCGCGGAGCAGCAAGTGACGGCGGCGCTGCAGCACATCGGTGCGGTGGTGCTGTTCCTGCTGCGCGTGCTGGCCGTGTTGCCGGCGGCGCTGCGGCGTCCCGGTCCCGTGATCCGGCAGATCTACAACACCGGCGCACGCTCGCTGATCATCATCATGCTGTGCGGCCTGGTCGTGGGCATGATCATGGGCCTGGCGTTCTCGGACATGCTGGCGCGCTTCGGCAGCGAATCGGCACTGGGTGTGGCCGCGGGCCTGGCGCTGCTGAAGGAGATGGGGCCGGTGATCACCGCGCTGCTGTTCGCCGGACGTGCGGGTACCTCGCTGACCTCGGAGATCGGCCTGATGCGCGCCACCGACCAGCTCACCGCCATGCAGGTGATGGCCGTGGACCCGCTGCGCGCCGTCGTGGCGCCACGTTTCCTGGGTGGCCTGATCGCCATGCCCTTGCTGGTGGCCATTTTCGACATCATGGGCATATTCGGGACGCAGCTGATCGGCGTGTCGGTGATGGGAGTGGACGCCGGCACGTTCTGGTCGCAGATGCAGAACCAGGTGGGGCTGGACGATGTGGGCGAGGGCGTGGTCAAGAGCCTGGTGTTCGGCTTCGCCTGCACGCTGATTGCGGTGTACGAGGGATACAACGCCGAGCCGACGGCCGAAGGCGTGGGCCTGGGCACCACGCGCACGGTCATCGTCTCTTCGGTACTGGTCCTGATATTCGATTACATGTTGACGGCGGCTTTCCTGTGAAGCGGAATGCACGCCAGAGGATGAAGGCATGAAGAACGCACGCGGTCTGGAGATCGGCACGGGACTGTTCGTACTGCTGGGATTCGCCACGCTGCTGTTCCTGACGACGCAGCTGCCGGGCAGCCGCCTGGGAGTCGCCAGCGGCAAGGCGGGCTATGCGGTGACGGCACGGTTCGAGAATGTCGGTGACCTTCGCCCAGGTGCGCCGGTGAGCATGGCCGGCGTGCGGGTCGGGCAGGTGACGAATGTGAGCTTCGATTCGAAGGACTACAAGGCCGTGGTCACCATGTCCATCAACAGTGAGTACAACCGCATTCCCGAGGACAGCTGGGCCAATATCGAGACCGCCGGCCTGCTGGGCGCGAAATACCTGGGCATCGATGCCGGCGGTTCGGAAACCTATCTGGTCGCGGGCAGTCAGATCGAGAACACGCAGTCGGCGATGGTGCTGGAGAAGCTGGTGAATCGCCTGTTCTCGGCTTTCGCCGACCGCGGTTCCGACAGCAAGGAGGAGAAATCGAAATGAAGCCTGTGTTCAGCCTGCGTTCAGCCCTGCTGGCATTGCTGCTTGGTGTCGCGCCGCTGACGGCAACACTGGCGGCCGCTGCGACTGCCACCGCCATCGACGACACCTCGCCGCAGAAGCTCATCGAAACCAGCTCGAAGGTCCTGTTCGATGACCTGGATGCAAACCGCACGAAGTACCACGCCGATCCCGCGGCGCTGTACAAGGCGGTGCGCGAGAAGTTCCTGCCGTACGTGGACGTGGACTACGCCGCGCAGCAGGTGCTGGGCAAGTATTGGCGCACGGCCACGCCGGACCAGCGCCAGCGCTTCGTCACCGCCTTCTACACATCGCTGCTGACATCCTACGGCGATGCGCTGGTGGATTTCAGTGGCGATCGCATGAAGATCCTGCCCTTCCAGGGCGATCCGGCCGCACCGCGCGCCAGCGTGCGCACGGAAATACGCCGCTCCAACGGCGCTACCGTGGCGGTGGCGTACAGCCTGCGCAAGAACGATGCGGGTACATGGAAAGTATGGGACGTAGTGATCGAAGGCATCAGCTACGTGAAGAGCTTTCGCGAGCAGTTTGGCCTGGAGATCGAGCAGAAGGGCCTCGATGCCCTGCTGCAGCGCCTGGAAGCGGGCGTGAAGTCGGACGGCAAACCGCCCGGAAAAGGCTGAGCATGGAGCGCGCCATTGCGCAGCTGACCGAGCGGGGCGAGGGCCGCTGCGCGCTGTCGGGCGCGCTGACGCTGGAGACCGTGCCCTGGGTGTGGCAGCAGCTGCGCAGCGGACCTTACCTGGAAGGCGCGGTGCACGCGGATCTCGAGGGCGTGGACGACGCCGACAGTGCAGGGCTGGCGCTGGTCGTGGCCTGGCGCGCCAGCTGCGAGGCCCATGGGGGCCGCCTGCAGTTGCGGGCTGTGCCGCGGCGCTTGCTGGCGCTGGCGCGGCTCACAGGTGCCGAAGCCTTGCTGGATGCCGCCGACTGACACCTCGCTGTCCGGCGATGATCTGCCCACCTTCAACGAGGTGTTGGCAGCGGCCGGCCGTCTCTCAGGCGTTGCGGATCGCACCCCGGTACTGACTTCAGCCACGCTCGATGCGGCATTCGGCGCCAGGCTGCATTTCAAGGCGGAGAACCTGCAGCGTGGCGCAGCCTTCAAGTTCCGTGGTGCGTACAACGCCTTGTCCCGGCTGACGCCGGCGCAACGGCTGCGCGGCGTGGCCAGCTATTCATCGGGTAATCATGCGCAGGCGGTGGCGCTGGCCGCGAAGCTGCTCGGCATGCCGGCAGTCATCGTCATGCCAGGCGACGCTCCAGCTGTGAAGGTTGCGGCGACCCGGGCGCATGGTGCGCGCATCGTCTTTTATGACCGCTATGGTGAAGACCGCATGGCGATCTGCCAGGCGCTGGCCGATTCACAGGGCATGGCTGTCATTCCACCTTTCGATCATCCCGATGTGATCGCCGGGCAGGGCACTGCTGCGCTGGAACTGTTCGAGGAGGCGGGAGTCCTCGATGCGCTGTTCGTGCCCCTGGGTGGTGGCGGGCTGCTTTCCGGCACGCTGCTGGCCGCCGGGGCCAGATGTCCGGCCAGCAAGGTGTACGGCGTCGAGCCGGATGCCGGCAATGATGGACAGCAATCGCTGCGTGCCGGCCACATCGTGCGGATCGAGACGCCAGGCACCATCGCGGATGGCGCGCAGACCCAGCAGCTGGGGCAGCGCACTTTTCCCATCATCCAGCGCAGCGTCGCTGACATTCTCACTGTGAGCGATGCCGCATTGGTGGAATCCATGCGGCTGCTTCTGGAGCATCTGGAAGTGGCTGTTGAACCCACAGGCTGTCTGGGATTCGCCGGCGCCATGTCGATGCGCGCAAGCCTTCAGGGGCGGCGTGTGGGCGTGATACTCAGCGGCGGCAACGTGGATCCGGTGCAGTTCGCCACGCTTGCAGCGAACCTCCCGCGTACAACGCGCGGGTAGTGCTACTGTGCCGGCGTCGGGGCAGTAGTGGCAGCAGCAGCAGGCTCCGCAGCAGGCTCTGCAGCGGGCGCTGCGTCAGCCTCGTCCTCGAAGATCTCCATCTCCTCGTCGGGGACCTTGCCGTCCTTCACCTGGTATTCCCGTCGCTTCAGATAGGCATTGCGCACGAAGACATAGGGATCGAAGGAGCGGCGCACTACATCATCGGTGGGCAGCAGCGCGACGCGCTCCAGGAACAGGTTGCCGGCATTCAGGCCCAGGCGCAGCGCCAGCGGTTCGGCATAGGTCTTTGGATCCGTGTACTGGTCAGCGACCCATGTCACCGTGTCCCGGATCGTCGAGGGGCCTGAAATCGGCCACATGAAATAAGGCCCCGCGGGAACGCCCCAGCGTCCCAGTGTCTGGCCGAAGTCCTCGTCGCCGGCGGCCAGGCCCATCTGCGTCGCCGGATCGAACAGGCCGCCGATGCCGATGGTGGTGTTGAGCACCAGCCGCGTGGTGTCCGAGGCGAAGGCCTTCAGCTTCAGCTGCAGCAGGTCGTTGATGATGACCGTCGGGTAGGTGAGGTTGTTGAAAAAATTGCCAATGCCTGTGCGCACCGGCGCCGGCGTCACTTTGACGTAGCCCTCGGCCAGCGGCTGCGCAAAGCTGCGATCCAGCGCATCGTTGAAGCGGAACACGGCGCGGTTGTAGCGCTCGAGGGGGTCGCGGGGGTCCCTGTCTCCGGGCGGAAGGCTGGCACAACCGGTCAGCAGGCCTGCTGCCAACAGCAGGAACAATCGAAGGTGCATGGTGGAAATGTACCAGCCCTTGATCAACCCTGGGGGCTGGCGCGGCCGCTGCGGTCGCTGCGCTGCTCGCGCAGGTATTCGCGGATCTCATCGCGCCTGGCCACGAAGCGCTTGCGTTGCACCTGGGTGAGGTTGGGCGCCGCCAGGGCCAGGTCCAGCTGGGTGGTTGCCAGCATCAGGTCGCCGTTGGAGATGTGGTACTCGCCCATGTAGAAATAGGCGTCGCCGGTATCCCCGGCAGCGCTGGCGGCCAGCGCGATCAGCTTGATCTGGTCCGGCGTTGGCGCGACGTTGTTGAACAGGTCGAGCAGCAGCTGGTGCGCCTTGTTCGCCTGGCCCTCATCCAGCAGTGCCTCCGAGTAGCGCACCGTCAGCGGCACATTGCGCGGCGACAGCTCCAGGGCGTGGGCGAAGGTCGCCATGGCTTCTGTCTTTTGTCCGCCTGCCAGCTGTGCCTGCGCCAGGGCGATCTGCAGCAGGGGCAATTGCGGCTTTGCCGCCACCAGCGGCACCAGCAACCCCACCGCCTCGGAAGGCGAGCCGGATTTCATCTCCGCCAGCGCCGCGCCGTACACATAGGCGGGATTGTCCGGATCATTCTGGCGCATGCGGGCGTAGTAGCGGCGCTCGTCGCTGTCTGCGAGCGCGAGCACGCGGATGCGCTCCTTGATCAGCGGATAGCTGGCTGAATCGGCGCGGCGCGGATATTCCGGCATCGAGGCGGCGCGCGCGCGCGCCTCGGCGACGCGCACTGAATCGACCGGGTGCGTAAGCAGCAGCGACGGGAAATCGTCACCGTCGATGCCGCGCTCGCGCATCATGGTGCTGAAAAACGCCGCCATGCCGTTGGGATCAAAGCCGGCCTCTGCCAGATAGAGGATTCCGACGCGGTCCGCTTCGCTTTCCTCCATGCGCGTGAAGTTGATCTGCTGCTGCATGGCCGTGCCCTGGGCCAGGGCAATCGCACCGGGGATCACGTTGGCGTTGCCGGTAACGGCGCCGAGCAGGATTCCGGCGAGCATGCCGGCCATCGTCGCAATGCTGGTCTTGCCCTGTGCCTGGATGGCGCGTGCGATGTGCCTCTGCACCACGTGACCGGTTTCATGGGCCATGACGCCAGCCAGCTCCGATTCGCTGTTGGTCTTCAGGATCAGTCCGGTGTTGACGACGATGAAGCCGCCCGGCATGGCAGAGGCATTGAGGGAAGAGTCGAGCAGCGGGGAATAGGTCAGACGCTGCTTGCCTTCCTGGGCTTCGACGCCAATGCGTGAACCCACGGACTGCAGGTATTCGGCGGTCTCCGGGTCCTCGAAGATGGCGCCTTCGTCGCGCAGGTTGCGCATCATCATCCGCCCGATCTGGTACTCGTCGGCGCGGCTGATGATGCTGTTGGCACTGCTGCCCAGGTCCGGCAGCGAGGCCTGGATGGGTGGTCCCAGCGGCACGTCATGCTCGCTGGACTGCGCCAACGCGCCGGCCGGGGCCAGCAGGGGCAGGACGAGCAGCCAGAGGGCGGGGCGGGCGTGTCTCACGGCAGTATCAGACCATGTCCTGGCGCGGCAGTTCAGAGGATCTCCGAGGCCTGGTCCGCAAGGCGGGAGCGTTCGCCGCGTCTGAGCGTGATATGCCCGCCATGGGGCCAGCCGCGGAAGTGATTGACGACGTAGGTGAGGCCCGAAGTGGTCTCTGTCAGATAGGGTGTGTCGATCTGCGCAATGTTGCCCAGGCAGACCATCTTCGTGCCCGGGCCGGCGCGGGTCAGCAATGCCTTCATCTGCTTGGGGGTGAGGTTCTGCGCCTCGTCGATGATCACGAAGCGGTTCATGAAGGTGCGCCCGCGCATGAAGTTCAGCGAGCGGATCTTGATACGGTTGCGCAGCAGGTCGTTGGTGGCGGCCCGGCCCCAGTTGCCGCCTTCGGCGGTTTGCGTGAGCACCTCGAGGTTGTCCATCAGCGCGCCCATCCAGGGCTCCATTTTTTCTTCTTCGGTGCCCGGCAGGAAGCCGATGTCCTCGCCCAGCGGGATGGTGACCCGCGTCATGATGATTTCCACGAACAGGCTGGAATCAAGCGTCTGGGCCAGACCTGCCGCCAGTGTCAGCAGGGTCTTGCCCGTTCCTGCCGGGCCCAGGATGGTGACCAGGTCGATGTCCGGATCCAGCAGCAGGTTCAGCGCGAAGTTCTGTTCGCGGTTGCGCGCGCTGATGCCCCAGACGCTGTGCTTGCTGTTGCGGTGGTCGTTGACCAGCTGCAGCCGCGCGGTATCGCCATCGACCTTGCGCACGATGGCCTCCAGGCCATGCTCGCTGTCCTCGTACACGAACTGGTTGGTGCGCCAGTCGGCGACATCCGGTCCATGCACTTCGTACCAGGTGCGGCCTTCCTGCTTCCAGGAGCGCATGTCCTGGCCATTGCGCTGCCAGAAATCCGCCGGCACGGGGCGCGTGCCCGGGTCGAGCAGGTCGGCATCATCGATGGTCCGGTCGCTGTAGTAGTCCTCGGCGTGGATGCCGACGATCGCCGCCTTGATCCTGAGGTTGATGTCCTTCGACACCAGCGTGACACGGACCTTCGACGACTCCGCCTGCAGCGCCAGCGTCTGCGCCAGGATGACATTGTCGGCTGCCGTGCCGGGCAGCTCGGCAGGCAGGTCGCTCTTGAGGTTGCGGGTCTGGAAGAAAATCTTGCCGGAAGGCGGGCGCTTTGAATCCCCGTTCTGCGTCAGGGCCGAGGGGATGGGCAGGCCGCGGTCGATGTCCGCCTTGACGGCATCCTTCATGATCTCGTCGAGGAAACGCGATACCTGGCGCACGTTGCGCGCCGGTTCGGACAGACCCTTCTTGTGATGGTCGAGTTCCTCCAGCACCACCATGGGCAGGTAGATGTCGTGTTCGTCGAAACGGAAGATCGCCGCCGGATCGTGCATCAGCACGTTCGTGTCGAGCACGTAGATGCGGCGCGATGCGTCCGCTTCAGCTGGATTCGCGGAGAGTTTCGAGGACTTCCTGGGCATGACCTGCAACCTTCACCTTGCGCCACTCGTGGCGCAGAACACCGGAACTGTCGATCAGGAAAGTGCTGCGCTCGATCCCCATGTACTTGCGGCCGTACAGGCTCTTCTCGCGGATGACATCGAAGAGCCGGCAGAGCTTCTCGTCTGCATCGCTGAGCAGATGGAAAGGCAGGGATTCCTTGTCGCGAAACTTGTCGTGCGATTTGAGGCTGTCGCGCGAGACGCCCAGCACCATGGCATGGGCGCGGCGGAACTTCGGGTGCAGATCGCGGAATTCCTGTGACTCCGTGGTGCAGCCCGATGTGGCGTCCTTCGGGTAGAAGTACAGCACCAGCCACTGGCCCGCGGCGTCGGCCAGCCGGAAATCGCTGCCTGCCGTGGAAGGCAGCGAGAAGCCGGGCACCTTCGCGCCCGCTTTCACCTTCGTCATCTAGTTCTTCACCGGTTCCAGGATGGCGTCGAGATTCTGTGAATCGCAGTACTCCATGAAATCCTCGCGCAGTTGCGCCACCGGCTGCCGCGCCGGCACGTTGATCATCATCTGCACGGCAAACATGGCGGCGCCGGTCTGCGCGGCCACGTAGCTGCGCGAGGCGACCTCGGCGATTTCAATCTGCCTGGCGGTCAGGAAGCCTGCCAGGCCGGCAATGATGCCCGGATGGTCCGGTCCGATCACATCGATGGAGTAGGGGATGTGGTCCTCGCGCAGCGGGCGCGGGTCGGTGCGGCGCATGTGCAGTGCCAGGCCCGCCGCCTCGCCGAGCCGCACCAGTTCCGACTCCAGCCGCGCCATGGCGTGCCAATTGCCTGTCACCAGCAGTTGCATGGCGAACTCGCCGCCCAGGGGCAGCATGCGGCTGTCGCTGATGCTGGCGCCGCATTCGGAAATGGTGCGGACCAGGTCATGGGCGAGACCAGCACGGTCCTTGCCCAGGGCCGAGACGGCCAGAAACTGTTTCATGCTGCCGGAAATTGCCACGTACGGCCTGAAGTCTAGGGAATATGCGCGCAGGTTGCGAGGGCGCTTGCCCGCGGGAGCGCGTGGCCCGTAACATCCCGCGCCCCAGCCACCAATTTGCCGTTCCCGACTGCCCCAGACGCATGCTGCCGCTTATTTCCGGATCCCATGTCGCAATCGTCACGCCTTTCCGTGACGACGGCGAAATCGACTGGCAGGCCTGGTCGCGATTGCTCGACTGGCATGCCGCGAGCGGCACTGCCGGCGTGGTAGTTGGTGGCACCACCGGCGAATCCCCGACGCTTTCCGATGCAGAGCTTACGGAGCTGGTGCGGCGTGCCCGCGCGCAGGTCGGCGCGCGCATGCAGATCGTCGTGGGCTGCGGCACGAACAGCACCGCCGGAACGGTGGAGCGCGTGCGGCACTATTCCGCGCAGGGCGTCGATGGCCTGCTGCTGGTGACGCCGGCCTACAACCGGCCCTCGCAGGAAGGCCTGTTCCGCCACTATGAAGCCGCGGCGCAGGCCGCTTCCGTGCCTGTGCTCCTGTACAACGTACCTTCGCGCACGGCGGTGGACATGCTGCCGGAGACCGTAGCGCGCCTGGCGCGCCTGCCTGGCATCGTCGGCATCAAGGAAGCGGTGGCTTCGATGCAGCGTGTGCGCGAACTGGTGGCGCAATGCCCGCCGGGATTCGGACTGCTTTCCGGCGACGATGCCACAGCCCGCGATGCCATTCGCTGCGGCGCCACCGGCGTGATTTCCGTTACCGGCAATGTGGCCCCTGCGCTCATGAGCCAGATGATCGGGGCGGCGCTGGGGCGCGATGAACCCAGGGCCGCGGAACTAGATGGGCGCATTGCTGGTCTGCATCAGTCACTGTTCCTGGAAGCCAATCCCATTCCGGCGAAGTGGGCGCTGGAGCGCATGGGCCTGATTCGTGGCCGTCTGCGCCTGCCGCTGACGCCGCTGGCGCAGCGCCATCATGCAGCCGTCGAGGCATCGCTGGCGCAGGCTGGCATTGCCCTGGCTGCCGCTGCCTGATTTACCGAGTGAAAAAATGACCCGCCGATCCGTACTGCGAGCCTCTTCTGCCTTCACCGTTTGCGCGGCGTTGTTGCTGCTGGGCGGCTGCAAGAGCACGGGCAGTTGCCACAAGCCGCATGCCTATTCCGACGCCGAGAGCCTGCCGCCGCTGCAGATCCCGGTGGGACTGGACGGCCCGGACACCCGGGCGGCGGTGCGCATTCCCGAGCTGACCGAGCCGGAGGTTCCGCGGGGCAAGAAGGATCCCTGCCTGGAGGAGCCGCCGAAGTTCGATACGGCTTCATCGGCGCGGCCCACCGGCTAGAATGCGCCACTGCGCGGCGGTAGCTTCGCTGGAGCAGTTGAGGGATTTTCGAGAAAAAGCTGGTAATTGATTGATTTTGGACAGGTGGCCGAGTGGTCGAAGGCGCTGGACTGGAATTCCAGTTATGCCCGCAAGGGTATACGTGGGTTCGAATCCCACCCTGTCCGCCAAATTGTCTGTGGTGGCCCGCATCGGCTCCTTCGCGACGGCTTGCCGTGAATCCCGCCAGGCCCGGAAGGGAGCAACGGTAACGGTTGGGCCGTGCGCCGAAGTTCCGGCTGGTGCGGGTCGCCTCCTTCAGGGCCTTTCCGGCAGGATGACGGCATGACCTATACCGCTCTGGCCCGCAAATGGCGGCCCAGGAATTTCGCCGAGATGTCCGGGCAGGAGCATGTGCTCAAGGCCCTGGGCAATGCGCTGGATCAGGGGCAGGTGCATCACGCCTTCCTGTTCACCGGCACGCGCGGCGTGGGCAAGACCACCATCGCGCGTATCTTCGCCAAGTGCCTGAACTGCGAGCGCGGCCAGTCGGCCACGCCCTGCGGAGTCTGTGCGGCCTGCACCGACATCGACGCCGGGCGCTTCGTGGACCTCATCGAAGTGGACGCGGCGTCGCGCACCAAGGTCGAGGACACGCGCGATCTGCTCGAGAACGTGCAGTACATGCCCACGCGGGGCCGCTACAAGATCTACCTCATCGACGAAGTGCACATGCTGTCGGCACATTCCTTCAACGCGTTGCTGAAGACGCTGGAAGAACCGCCGCCGCATGTGAAATTCCTGCTGGCCACCACCGATCCGCAGCGCCTGCCAGTGACGGTGCTGTCGCGCTGCCTGCAGTTCAATCTCAAGCGCCTGCCTGTCAGCACCATTGCTGCGCGGCTCACGTACATCCTGCAGCAGGAAGGCATTGCCGCAGAGCCCGAGGCATTGCGGCTGGTGGCCGCTGCTGCCGACGGATCGCTGCGCGATGCGCTGTCGCTGCTGGACCAGCTGCTGGCGTTTGGCGGCGCGCGCGAGGTGCGCGCTGAAGATGCCCGCGCCATGCTGGGCAGCATCGACCGGCAGCAGATGGTGCAGCTGGTGCGATTGCTCGCGGCGGGGGACATGCACGGCCTGCTGGCGCAGGCGCAGGCACTGGAGCAATGGGCCCCCGACTACCTGCAGCTGCTGGATGAGCTCAACAGCCTGCTGGCCCGCGTTGCCCTGTTCCAGGCGGCCGGTGCGGCCTACGACGAGGAAGATGCGGTGTCGGCCGGAGAGCTGGCGCAGCTGGCCTCCGCGCTGGCGCCCGAGGATCTGCAGCTGTACTACCAGATCGGACTGACGGGTCGGCGCGATCTGCCGTTGATCACCGACCAGCGCAGCGGCTTCGCCATGACACTGGTGCGCATGCTGGCTTTCCGGCCCGGCGCCGAGGGCGTGCGCACCACGGCTGCCGGGAGCACAGCCGCTGGAGCCGCGCCAGTGCGTTCAGGCGCTGCGCGTATGGACACGGCGACGCCCCAGGGCGCATCGGTGCAGCAGGGCGCATCGACGCAGCCCGGCACCGCGCTGCCACTGGAGCCGGCGCAATGGCCGACCATCATCGAGCAGCTGGGCCTGTCGGGCCTCTCGCGGCAGCTGGCTGCCAACTGCGCACTGGCGGGCCGGCAGGGCGCCGTGGTGCGGCTGCTGCTGGATCCGCGCCATACCGCGATCCGCACCACTGCCAACCAGGAGAAACTGCTGGCGGCGCTGTCCCGCTACAGCGGTGAAGCGCTGCGCCTGCAGATCGATCTGGCCGAGGGTGAAGCCCCGGCAACACCTGCGCGGCAACGCGATCGCATCTCGGATGAGCGCCTGGCCAATGCCCGCGCGGCACTGGAAACCGATCCGGCGGTGCAGGCGCTGCGCACGCAGATGGGCGCCACCATATTCGCCGACTCCGTCCGGCCCAATCACAGCGAGGAGAACTGAATCCATGCGTGGAAACATCGGCAATCTGCTCAAGCAGGCGCAGGCCGTGCAGGAAAACCTGCAGAAGGCCCAGGCCCAGGCTGCACAGATCACCGCCACCGGTGAATCCGGCGGCGGCATGGTCAAGGTGACGGTAAACGGCAAGCACGAGGCCGTGCGCGTGCAGATCGATCCGCTGCTGCTGAAGGAAGAGCGCGAGATGCTCGAGGACCTGATCGCCGCGGCCATCAACGACGCCACGCACAAGGTAGGCGCAGCCGTGAGCGAGAAGATGGCCGGCGCCATGTCGGGTCTGCAGCTGCCGCCTGGCATGAAGCTGCCGTTCTGACGGGATGAAGCATTCCCCGGCGCTGGCCCGGCTGATCGACGCCCTGCACGCGCTGCCCGGCATCGGACCAAAATCGGCACAGCGGCTGGCCTTCCGCCTGCTGCAGGATGAGCGCGGCGCGGCGCAGGAGCTTGCCGAAGCGGCGGTGGAAGCGCTGGGCAAAGTGGGCCGCTGCGGCCGCTGCCGCATGCTTACCGAGGAGCCGCTATGCGCCTTGTGCGCCTCGCCGGCACGCGATGACGCGCAGCTGTGCGTGGTGGAATCCCCGGCCGATGTCATCGCCGTGGAGAATTCAGGCGCCTATCGCGGCCGCTACTTCGTGCTGATGGGGCATCTCTCGCCGCTGGATGGCATCGGCCCGGCGGAGCTGGGCCTGCACGAGCTGGACTTGCTGTTTGCGGAAGGGCAGGTAAGCGAGGTGATCCTTGCCACCAATTCCACCGTGGAAGGGGAGGCCACCGCGCATGTGATTTCCGAACTGGCGCGCGCGCGAGGTCTTGTGGTCACACGCATCGCGCAGGGCGTGCCTTTTGGCGGCGAACTGGAATACGTCGACGGTGGCACGCTGGCCCATGCGCTGGCAGGGCGGCAGAGCGTGGGTTAGCCGGCCTGCAGCCGGCTAGTTTCTCCGCGCGGCGCGTTCGCCCGCGGGGCGTTTCTCCCACAGTTGATCGTACAGCCGGCGCAGCCGCCGATAGCTTTCGTAGCGCCGCGGATCCATCAGGCCCGACTCCACGGCGGCCCGGACCGCGCAATACGGCTCCTGCATGTGGCTGCAGTCCGTGAAGCGGCATTCCTGCGCCAGCCGCGCCACCTCGCGGAATCCCAGCGTGGAAGCTTCCAGGTCATCGATGGCCGGTGCGAAGTCGCGCACACCGGGGGAGTCGACGATGCGCCCGCCGCCATCGCATTCGAACAGTCGCGAGGCCGTGGTGGTGTGGCGGCCTTCGTCATCCTTGATGAGCGCGCCGATGGCAATCTCCGCCGGATCGCTGGTCAGCAGCCGCGTGATGGAGGATTTGCCGACGCCGGACTGGCCGACGAGAATCGTGGTGTGGCCGTTGAGCGCTGCGCGCAATGGCGCGAGCGCGGCGGGATCATCGCGGGCCAGCGCTGCACTGATGCCGCAGACCGGATAGCCCAGCGTGGCATATGGGGCCAGCGTGGCAGCAAACTGGGCACCGCCCGCGAGCTCCTGCTTGTTGTGCACGATCAGTGTTGCCAGGCCGGCGCATTCCGCGGCACAGAGGAAGCGATCCAGCACGAACAGGTCCGGCTCGGGCAGCGGCGCCAGCACCACGGCCAGCTGCGTGAGATTCGCCGCGAGCACTTCACTGCGAGCGCGCAGCGAAGTGCGGCGCAAGAGGGTTTCGCGTGGCCGGATCGACGTGACGAGCGTCTCGGTGCCGGCCTCCCTGTATTCCACACGATCTCCGCAGGCAATTTCAAGGTGCCGGCTCTGCGGCCGGGCTTTGCGGATATTGCCGTTGAGGTCGCGCAGCAGCAGATGTCTGCCGTAAGTGGCAACGACCTCAGCATCCATTGCGATTGCTCCAGCGCGTCTGCGCTGCGGAATGTGTCATGCGTGGCATACGGACTTTCCCTAGAATGCCATAGTCGGCTTCACAGACACGTTCCAGCGAGGAAAGAGTGCAGCATCGTGACAACCTGATCTGGATCGATCTCGAGATGACGGGGCTGAAGCCCGACACCGATTCGATCATCGAGATTGCCACGGTGGTGACGGACGCGCAGCTGAATGTGCTGGCCGAAGGTCCGGTGATGGCCATCCACACCCCCGAGGCCGCACTGCTGGGAATGGACGAATGGAACACCCGCCAGCATGGCGCCAGCGGCCTGACGGCGCGGGTCCGTGCCAGCAGCGTGACGCTGGCTGAAGCCGAGAGCCGCACGCTGGAATTCCTGCGCACCTGGGTGGCTGGCGGCATTTCGCCCATGTGCGGCAACAGCATCTGCCAGGATCGCCGTTTCCTGGCGCGGCAGATGCCGCAGCTGGAGCGCTATTTCCACTATCGCAACCTCGATGTCAGCACGCTGAAGGAGCTGGCGCGGCGCTGGATGCCACAGCTTGCCGCGGGGTTTACCAAGCAGGCATCGCACCTGGCGCTGGCCGACATCCACGATTCGATCCGCGAGCTGCAGTACTACCGCGGACAGATGTTCCTCCCTGCGGCGCAGTCGCCGCCGGCGGTGGCCGGAGGCGGCGCATGAGCATGGCTTCCACGGATGTGCTACTGCCTGTTTCCTGGAGCGCCAGGCCGCGGGGATTCGCAGCGCTGATGTCGCTATATGAAAGCAACTACCTGCGGTTGCTGCAGTTGTGCGGCGATCCAGCCCTGCTGCGCGGCGAGCGGGTTTCCCATGTGAGCGGCGGCTGCGACCTGAAGCTGGCGGTACTGGAGCAGTGCGCCTACACCACCACACTCGGGCTCACCCACCTGTTCCATGATCATCACAGTGTGGGACCAGGGCTCTCCACCTTCCTGACTTATCCGGACGTGCGGGTGCGTGTGTACTGTGATGCGCGTCTCGCGCAGGCCCAGCACTGGCCGGTGGACCGGCGGGAACCCTACGGGCGCAATCCACTGCAGGCGGAGCGTGAACTGGAACACCGCTGGGTTCACAACAACATGTTAAACAAGTGGCTGGAATACTGCCTGGACCTGGGTCACTCGCTGCAAGGCTGATCCCGGCCGGGCATTGAACTCTGCCCGGAACCGAAGCTTGATTACCCAAACCCTCAGCTGGCTCGGCAAGTTCCTGCAAAGCCGCGTGGTGATCACCCACCCGGAAGCGCCGGAGGATACCCGCGTCATCAACCTGTTCCGCAACCGCGCGGAGCTGAAGAAGGAACTGGGCGATGCGCAGGAGGAAATCCACCGCCTGCGCGATCGCGTGAAGCTGCAGGAAGCGGCCACTGCACGCGTGCGCGAACAGCAGGAGGGGCTTGAAGCCCGGCTCGCTTCGCCGCTGTCGGGCCTGAACACCATCCTGCATTACCAGCTGCGTGACCTCTGGGCTACGGCCCATGCACAGATCGCCGCGCTGGTGCGCGAACTGGCGCAGCAGCGCGAGGACCGCGAGCGCCGGCAATTCCTGGCGGACCTCAACCGGCAGACTTTCGAACGGCAGCAGGGCGCGCGGTCCGGGCTGGCGGAAGCGGAGCGAACCCATGCGGATGTGCGCGGCAAACTGGCGGGCATCAACCAGGGCATCAATGCAGCGCGCAGCTGGTGGAAGTATTTCACGCGCCGTGACCTGCAGCGGCGACGCTTCGCCATGCTGGCGGAAATGGGCGCCGCCGATGCGCAGTTGCAGCAGGCACGGGAGGCGCTGCAGCAGATCGAGGAGCAGGGCGGCGCGAAATACCCCGGCCTGTCGCTGGAGGCGCGGCGCATCCTGAATCTCACCGCCCTCGCGGGCGCGCAGATACTGGCGCAGCGGCTGGCGCCGGCGCTGCTGGTGCGTGTGCAGGAGGCCATGTCACGCAGCGAACCGGGTGATCCCCGAGGCGATGCGGCCAGCTGCGTGTCCTCGATGCAGGAAGTGGCGCGCACGCGCGCTGCCATCGTGCAGGGGAAGGCTACATTGCATGCCGATGCACGACGGCTGATCGACCGGCTCGCCGCCGCGGCAAACTATCGCGCGGCAACGGAAACCGTGCCGGTGGAGAATTCACTACTGGCGGCGCTGCGCAGTGAACCCCGCGCTGAAAGCGCGGAGGCGAATGTCCTCAGCCAGGATCTGTGGAGCGTGACAGACCTGTTCTACGAGTGAACCGGCCGCAGGGCCGGTTCCAGGCTCATTCCGTTGCGGCGGGCGCTGACTTGTCCTGACGCTTGGCCACGGCCCTGGGCGGCGCCTTGGACGAATCGGCCACCAGGTCGGCCGTGATCTGATAGGTGCGGTCCAGCAGGATGTCCGGGACGTTGTCGCCCGAGGTATCGTCGGCCGCCTCCAGTTCTTCCAGCTTGGTGAATGGCGCCTTGCCCTGGGCAGTGCGACGCTGGTTTTCCAGGCGCAGACGCTCCGCATCCAGCGCTTCACGTTCCTGCTTGCGTTGTGCCAGGTTCAGCGAGAGGGACTTCTGCTGGCGCAGCTTGTCGGTGGCGGCAATGCTGGTGACCAGCCACTGGAAGTCCGGATCGGCCTTGTTGCGCGCGGCCTCGGCGCTGCCCAGCACCATGGCCGTGGGCATTGGGCGTGCGGCGGTGAAGTGCTGAAAGCCCGCCGCTGCAATCCTGTCCCAGGGCAGTGCTGCCTCCAGCGAGCTTTCACCGACTTCTTCCATGTCGATGGTGGAGGGCAGCGCGATGTCCGGTTCCACGCCGCGATGCTGCGTGCTCTCGCCGGTTACCCGATAGAACTTGCCGATGGTCACCGTGAGCTGGCCTTCAACCGGCTTCTGCGTCCAGCGATCCAGCGGAATCAGGTTCTGCACCGTGCCCTTGCCGAAAGTGCGCTGGCCGACGATGTAGCCACGGCCATAGTCCTGGATGGCGCCGGCGAAGATCTCCGATGCCGAGGCGCTGTAGCGATCCACCATCACCACCAGCGGCCCGCCGTAGACGATTCCAGGGCTCGGGTCGTCGAGAACCTCGACGCGCCCCGTGTAATCCTTCAGCTGCACCACCGGGCCCTGGTCGATGAACAGGCCGGTGAGGGCAGTGGCCTCCGGCAGAAAGCCGCCGCCGTCTGCACGCAGGTCGAGGATGAGGCCATCGAGCGAGCCCTGGGCGCGCAGCTCATCGATCAGGCGGCTGACGTCGCGCGTCGTGCTGCGGTAGTCCTTCTCGCCGCGCGCCTCGGCATCGACATCGCGGTAGAAGCCCGGCACCGCGATGACGCCGATATTCAGCTGCTTGCCATCGCGCGTGATCTGGCGCCGCTCCTTCTTGGCTGCCTGGCCTTCCAGTGAAACCTTGCCGCGGGTGAGCTCGACAATCTTCTCCGGAGAGCCAGGCGTGGCGCCAGCCGGCAGCAGCTGGAAGCGCACCACGGTGCCTCCCTTGCCGCGGATCTTCTGCACCACGTCGTCGAGCCGCCAGCCGATCACGTCCTCGAAGGCGCCGTCCTTGCCTTGGGCAATGCCGGTGATGCGGTCCTTGATGTTCAGCGTGGGCTGGTTCTCGCTGCCGGCCACGGCGGCAGGACCGCCGGGCAGCAGGTTCACGACGCTGGCGTAGTCGTCCTCGCTGGACAGCGTGGCGCCGATGCCCTCGTAGCTGAGGCTCATCTGGATGCGGTATTCCTCGGAATTGCGTGCCGAGAAATAGTTGGAGTGCGGATCGAAGCTGAGCGCGTAGGAGTTCATGAGGTTCTCGAACACCTCATCGGCCGTCACCTGTTCCGAACGCTTCAGCACGCGTTCGTAACGCTTGCGCAGCGTGTCCGAGGCTTCCGCCCAGGTCTTGCCGGCCAGCACCAGCGACAAGCCATCGCTCTTCACGCGCTTGCGCCAGAGTTCGTTCAGCTCGGCAGTGGACGCCGGCCATACGGCCTTTTCCCGGTCGAATTCGAAACTCTCCTGCACGGTCCAGTCCGGCTCGGTGGCCAGCAGGTCCATGGCGTACTGGATGCGTTCCCGGTTGCGCTGCTGGAAGCGCGCGTACATCAGGAAGGCAGGCTCCACGCCGCCGCTGCGGATCATGTCGTCGAAGCGGTTGCGGTAGGTATCGAATTCGGCGATGTCGCTGGCCAGCAGGTAGCTGCGCTGGCGGTCCAGCGACTGCAGGTAGCGCTGGTAGATATCCGCCGACATCTTGTCGTCGATGGTGGCGCGCCGATAGTGCGCCTGTTCGAGGATGGTGCCGATGCGGCGTGCCAGCAGCCTCTGCCGCTCGGTGGGCGCCAGCGCCCCCGGGGGCAGCTGTACGCTGGCAGCGGGTGCACCGGTGGAACCGGAGCCCGCAAGCACCAGTACCAGCAGGGCGGGGATAGCGAGCCAACCGGCAGGGTGGCGCTTGCGACGCGAGGGATCAGGTAGAGTCATGGTGGTTCAGGCTAGACGGCAAAGGCGGCGCCAGCAAGTGCAGCCGCCCAATACCGCCGGATGTCCTGCGTGATGTTGGGGTGGAGACTCTCAAGGAGCCTGGAACTCAAGTGCGACCGTTGGCGGCATTGCTGGGTATCGTAATGGGATCGTCGGTTGCGCTGCTCGCCGGGCTGGTCATGACCTTATTGGTCTTCCTGCTGCTGCCAGAGTTCCGCGACAGGCTGGCGCCCGAATTCCGGCCCTTGCTGCTGGCCGTTGCCTGGGCAGTGCTTCTGACGGCGGTTTCTGTCGGAGGCTTTGTGGGCGAGATACGCACCCGGCCCTGGCGCCGTTGGGCGCAGCTTGCTACAGCCGCGGTGCTCGTGGGAGTGAGTTGGCACTACTGGCCGGCCTGAGGGTGGGGCCGCAGCCCGGGGATCAACGCCGACGGGCGTTGCCGAATCCTGCTACCCGATGGGCGCGATTGTAGGGGTCCGCGCCGGTGTTCTCTTCCTTCAGCTCCAGCACGGCCAGTTTGTCGGCCAGCAGGGCGGCTTCGATCTGGGCGAGGACGGTCTGGCGCCGGTCGATACGGGCGGTGGAGCCGGTATCCACGGAATCGAGCTTGTGATGCTTGTCAGCTTGCATGGGCACGGCGAGTGATGTTGCCAAGCAGCAGTTTAACGCGGTTGTACATGCAAACAAGTAATCAAGTTACGGATATATGTCACATTTTTACCAGGCGCGCCCCCAGGCGCCAAGCTGCCACGAGCAGGTAGGGCCCCAGCAGCATCAGCCAGTAGGCCAGTGACCCCGAAAACAGCCCGGTGAGGAAATCGATGGTGAGGGCCAGCGGTCCACCTGTGCCACCGGCGGGACTGCGCAGGTAATCGCCCAGGAATATATGTCCGGCCAGCCACACCAGCGTGGGCAGGACCAGCACGGCAACCAGCAGCATCACGAGCAGCAGCAGCAGCTCGCGGCGCACTGGCGGCTGGGCGCGGAAGCTGCGGGTGGCCTGGCGAAGGGTGGCGATCACGGCGCGCATAATACCGGAATGAACCCCCAAGCCGATGTACCCGCTGCTTCGCCCCCGCATCTGCAGCAAGGATCCCGCAAGGTGACGGTGGCCGCGACGCAGTTCGCCTGTGGCTGGAATATCACCGAGAACATTGCCCGCGCCGAGGAACTGGTGCGCCGCGCAGCGCGTGATGGCGCGCAGGTGGTGTTGCTGCAGGAGCTGTTCGAGACGCCGTATTTCTGCATCGAGCAGGATTCTCGGCACCTGCACCTGGCCACTTCGCTGGCGGAAAACCCGGCCGTGGCGCGCATGGCGGTGGTGGCGCGTGAGCTGGGGGTGGTGCTGCCTGTGAGCTTCTTCGAGCGTGCCGGACACGCCTATTTCAACTCCGTGGCGATGATCGACGCGGATGGCAGCGTGCTGGGCCTGTACCGCAAATCGCATATTCCCAATGGGCCGGGCTACCAGGAGAAGTCGTATTTCTCACCCGGGGATACAGGGTTCCGTGTCTGGGACACGCAGGCGGGGCGCATCGGGGTGGGCATCTGCTGGGATCAGTGGTTTCCCGAATCCGCGCGCATCATGGCGCTGCAGGGGGCGGAGCTGCTGCTGTATCCCACGGCCATCGGCACCGAGCCGCCGCCGGCATTGCCGGTGAATTCGCGCGAGCACTGGCAGCGCACGCAGCAGGGCCACGCAGCGGCCAACCTCACGCCGCTGGTGGCTTCCAACCGCTACGGCCTGGAGCGTTCGCTGCAGGATCCGGAGCATCTGTACATCCGCTTCTACGGTTCATCCTTCATCGCGGATCCCATGGGCGCGGTGCTCGCCCAGGCCGGCGACAGCGAAGAGGCCGTGCTGCTGGCCGAGTTCGATCTGGCGGCAATCGCCGCGCTGCGCGACAACTGGTTCGTGTTCCGCGACCGGCGCCCGGATCTGTACGGGCCATTGCTCACGCTGGATGGCAGCAACGCGGTTGCTGGCGGCGCCTGAAGCCGCTCTCTGCGGCGATCATTCATGCGCATATTGTTCGTCTGTCTGGGGAATATCTGCCGCTCGCCCACGGTGGAAGCGGTGGCGCGCGAGCTGGCGCGCCGCGAAGCGCCCGGGCTGGGGCTGCAGTTCGATTCGGCCGGCACCGCCGGGTATCACATCGGGGATCCGCCCGATGCGCGCAGCCAGGATGCAGCGCGGCGCCGCGGCTATGACCTCTCGACACTGCGTGCACGCCAGTTGCAGCCGGAGGACTTCAAACGCTTCCAGCTGCTGCTGGCCATGGATGAGGACAATCTCCTGCAGATGCAGGCGGTGGCTCCGCCTGGCAGTCCAGGACGCGCACAGCTGTTCCTGGAATTTGCGCCCGATGCGGGGCACGTTTCGGTGCCTGATCCGTATTACGGAAGTGCCGCCGGATTCGACACCGTGCTCGATCTGGCCGAGCACGGTGTTCGCGGAATGTTGCGCAGCCTGTCGAACAGGCCGCGCTGACCGTACCTACTCTTCCTGGTCGCTGCGCGACGGAGCAGTGCCACCCGTTGCCGCTGAAGAAGACCACACCACGCTGGGGCGTGATTCAGGCGGCGGTGGCGGCGGAGCGCTGAACGCTGGCGCAGCTTCGCGGCGCGGCTCGTCCTGCGATTCTGCCGGCGCATGGTCATGGCTGCCGTTCACCGAGCCTGCCGTCGGCTGCAGATGAAAGCCTTCTGACGGCGCACCGGGTGCATCGTCCATGCCCGGTCCCACGCCGGATCCCTCGCCGCGACCACCACGGCCGCCACGGCGCCTTCTGCCGCCACGGCGTGAACGGCGCTGCGGATCACCAGGTCCGCGCGGACCCTCGGCAGCGCCAGGGGCTCCCTGCATCGGTGCGGCAGAGTCGTCGCCTTCCATCGGGGGAGGAGTGGGTTCTACCGGCCTGCTGGCCAGCGGTGCCGGAGGCGGAGCTTCACGGCGAGGACGCTGCTCGCGCGCCGCATCCCCTTCGGGGCGCGGGCGACGTTCGCCGTCGCGCGGCTTCGGACGATCACGGTCCTTGTCACGCTGCGCATCGCGTTGGGCGTCCCGCGGGCGGTCCGCAGCAGCGCGTTCGCCGCCGCCACCACCACGGGCTGAGCGGCCTTCACGATCACGATCATGGTCGCGACCACGATCGCGTCCGCCTCGGTCCCGGTCGCCACGGCCGCGTTCACGCTGGCCACCACGGCCGCGCTCTTCACGCGAGCTGCGCTCCGGCCGCGCGGATTTCGTATCCGGCTGGGCTGCAGCGGGCTTGGGCGATCCTTCGCCGAAAAGGGAAACCCACAGCCAGCGGAAGAATCCCAGCCGTGGCTGCGGCGCAATCACGATGGGTGCTGGCGGAGGCGGAGGCGGCGCCGAAGGTGCCGGCTCGGTGGGGAGAATGGCCGCCACTGCAGCAACAGGCGCCGCGGGGCGCTTGGGCTGCAATGCCGTGACATCCGGCGGTTCCGGTGCAGCAGGCATCTTGTATGAGGCCTGGTTGTTCTCGGGTGCGCCAGCCTCATCGCCACGCATGCGGCGGATCTCGTAATCCGGCGTCTCGATGTTCGGATTCGGCACCAGGATCAGTTCGATTCCGCACTTCTCCTCGATGGCGCGCAGCGCGGCGCGCTTCTCGTTCATCAGGTAGGTGCCGACATTCACCGGTACATCGATGATCAGCCGCGAGGTGCGCTCCTTGCGTGCGTCTTCACCGGCCAGGCGCAGGATGGCCAGCGCCATCGATTCGACGCTGCGGATGTTGCCGATGCCGCTGCAGCGCGGGCAGGCGATGTGGCTGGATTCACCCAGCGACGGACGCAGCCGCTGGCGCGACATTTCCAGCAGGCCGAAGCGCGACAGCCGCCCGATCTGGATGCGGGCGCGGTCCATCTTCATGGCATCGCGCAGCCGGTCCTCGACCTCGCGCTGGTTCTTCGAGGACTCCATGTCGATGAAGTCGATGACGATCAGGCCGCCGATGTCGCGGATGCGCAGCTGGCGGGCGATTTCATCCGCCGCTTCCAGGTTGGTGTTGGTGGCCGTGGTCTCGATGTCGCCGCCGCGCGTGGCCCGCGCGGAGTTGATGTCGATGGACACCAGCGCCTCGGTGTAGTCGATGACGATGCTGCCGCCGGAAGGCAGCTGCACCTTGTGCGCATACGCTGATTCGATCTGGTTCTCGATCTGGAAGCGCGTGAACAGCGGCACGTCTTCCTGGTACAGCTTCAGCCGGCGCTGGGCTTCTGCAGGCATGAAGCGCTGCATGTATTCCTGTGCCTTCTGGTAGGCCGCCTGGTCGTCGACCAGGATCTCGCCGATATCATCGCCGAGGTAGTCGCGCATGGCGCGGGTGACGGCATCGCTTTCCTGGTAGACCAGGAAGGGTGCGGAGCGGGTCTTGATGCCTTCGGCAATGGCATCCCACTGCGTCTTCAGGTTGTCGAGGTCCCACTGCAGTTCTTCGACCGAGCGGCCCACGCCCGCGGTGCGGATGATGGCGCCCATCCCCGAGGGGATGACCAGCTGCTCCATGGTCTCGCGCATCTGGTCGCGATCCTCGCCCTCGATGCGGCGCGACACGCCACCGGCGCGTGGATTGTTGGGCATCAGCACCAGGAAGCGGCCGGCAAGACTGATGTAGGTGGTGAGGGCGGCACCCTTGTTGCCGCGTTCTTCCTTTTCCACCTGCACGATGATTTCCTGCCCTTCGGACAGGATCTCGCGGATGCCGCGGCTGCCCTGGGGCTGGCCATCGCGGAAATGCTCTTTCGAGATTTCCTTCAGTGGCAGGAAGCCGTGTCGTTCGGAGCCGTAATCGACGAACACCGCTTCGAGCGAAGGCTCGATGCGGGCGATCCGGGCTTTATAGATATTGGCTTTTTTCTGTTCGCGGGAAGGAATGTCGATGGAGAGGTCGTAAAGTTTCTGACCATCTACCAAGGCGACGCGCAACTCTTCCTGCTGAGTTGCATTGACGAGCAATCTTTTCATGAATTCCACTCGAGAGTTTCTGAGTGGCAGGCCGGAAGGAGGCGCGCGCGAATGCGGGCGCGGAGTCAAACCGGAGGAGGCAGAAGAGTGCGTCCAGCTGGGCCAGCAAGCTGACCAGAAGGGCGTGGATTGTTGTATGCACTACTTGGTGAGTCTGTCGCCTTCGACTCTGACGCGAAGACGGCGCAATCCGTAACTGCTGCCGACCGGGGGCGGGGCTCGCACCGGCCATCAGGAATGCCACGAGGGAATTTGCCTGCTGGCGGGGAGCCAGGGACGCTCCTGGCCTGCCAAACGATGATCCATTTGACTGGATCAACTGGTGATGCGGCACTTGTTGCCGCAATGTTCCGTGCCGCTCGGTGGTCGGTTTGCCCGCAAGGCAAGCCGTACCGGTGGGGGCACGTGCCGCGCAGTATACTCACAGTGGCTTTCAAAACAAGGCTTTACGATCAGAATGGTTTCCAAAGTGCCGCAAACTGCCACCCCGGACCCGGTTTCGGGCCCGTCCGAGCCTCCGCTGCCGGAGGGTGCGCGTACCGCGGTGCGCAATGAAACCGTGGGTGTCGAAGACTCTGGCCAGCGCGTGGACAAGGTGGTGGCGAGGCTGCTGCCAGGAGTGCCGCGCACGCATATCTTCCGCCTGCTGCGACGGGGCGAGGTGCGGCTGAATGGCAAGCGCGTGACCGGCGAGGCGAGGGTGGCTGAAGGCGACCAGCTGCGCGTGCCGCCGGTGCGCGTTGAGCCGCCGCCTGCAGCGGATGAGATCCCGCGCGTGCGGCCGCAGCTGGCCGGGCAAGTCACCGCCGCCATCCTGCACGAGGACGAACGGCTGCTGGTGATCAACAAACCGGCCGGCATTGCCGTGCATGGCGGCAGCGGCGTGAGCGCCGGCGTCATCGAGGCGCTGCGCGCCGCGCGACCGGATGAAACACTGGAACTGGTGCATCGGCTGGATCGCGACACCAGCGGTTGCCTGCTCATTGCGCGCAAACGCTCCACGCTGCGCAACCTGCACGCCATGATGCGCGAGGATGTGGCCGGCGCCGGTGAGGGCGAGGCAGGTTTCGACAAGCGCTACCTGGTGCTGGTGCGCGGCAAGTGGGAGCTGGGCAAGAAGCGTATCGATGCACCACTGCGCACGGACACGCGCGTGGGCGGTGAACGCACGGTGAAGGTGGCGCCCGATGGCAAAGGCGCCATCAGCGATTTCCGCGTGGTGCAGTTCTTCGGCAGTCTCGCCACCTTGCTCGAAGTACGGCTGCTGACGGGCCGCACTCATCAGATCCGCGTGCACGCGGCCTGGGCTGGTCACCCTGTGGCGGGTGACAGCAAGTATGGTGAGGAAGCCTTCAACCGGCAGATGCAGGGTTTCGGATTGCGCCGCCTGTTCCTGCATGCGCACAGCGTAAGTTTCGAGGATCCGGATCGGAAGGTGCTGCAGTCCTTCAGCGCGCCACTGCCGCCGGAACTGCATGCAGTGGTTGATCAGCTGGGTGCGCGTGCCGGCAAGCTGCGCCCGGATGGCGAGGCCAAGCCGGGTATTGCCGCCGCGCGGCTGGTCAGACCGCCACGCCCAGCCGCCGCAGCGCCGCGCAAACCGCGATCAAAGGCAGCCCGACCAGCGCCGTCGGGTCGTGCGTCTCGATCGACTCGAACAAGGTCACGCCGAGGCCCTCGCACTTGAAGCCACCCGCGCAATCGAATGAAGGCTCGCGGTCCATGTACGACTCGATGGCCGCAGGGTCGAGCCGCCGGAAGTGCACGCGGGTAAGGTCCAGGTGCTCCAGCACCAGATTGCCCTGCACCACGGCCACCCCTGTATCGAAACGCACGGCCTGACCGGACATTGCCGCAAGCTGGTGGCGGCAGGTGTCCCGGTCGCCCGGCTTGTGCAGCAGGGCGGCTGTGCGGCCATCGAGGCTGGCCACCTGGTCGCTGCCGATCACTATCGCCCCCGGAAAGCTCGCGGCCACGGCCCGGGCCTTTGCCAGCGCCAGGCGCGCCGCACGCACCGCCGGGGCCTCTCCGGGGTGTTCTTCCTCGTCTATGCCGGGCGGCTGGCACTGGAATGGCAGCCCCAGGCGGGCCAGCAGGGCGCGGCGGTGAGCGGAGGTAGAGGCGAGCAACAGGGGCGGAATGGGCGTCATGGTCCTGACTAAACAAGATCTTGCGCCCACCGGGGGCGCTACCTATGATACGCGCCCCATGCCCGAGGACGGCTCCAGACTGAGCAATGTCGCGGCTCTGGCCGACGAGTCGCGGCGCGTGGAGCTGGTCATACCCGTGGAGCGGTTCGAACGGATCGCCTCGCAACTGGCCAGCCGCGAAGGCGTAGTGACGGGCAGTGTCGAGCTGGGGCGCGAGCGCAGGCAGATCGTGGCAGAGGTGGCTTTAAGCACCGAGCTGCAGTTCATCTGCCAGCGATGCCTGCAGCCGATGAGCCTGCCGCTGGCAAGCCAGTCGCGCGTGGTCCTGCTGGAATCCGAAGTCGGCGAAGCGCCGCCGGAGATGGAGACAGTCCTGGCGCCGGAAGGCCGCCTGCGTCTGGCGGACCTGTTCGAAGAGGAGTTGCTGCTGGCCCTGCCTGCAGCACCCCGGCATCCGGAAGGGCAGTGCCCGGCCGGCCGACGGGAAAAGATGCAGGACGAGTTAGCAGAACCGACGCAGCGGCCGTTCGCCTCACTGGGCGCGATGCTGAAGCCGGTTCGACCGAAGAAGTGATTTACGGAGACCTAGACCAATGCCAGTTCAAAAGAGTCGCAAGACTCCCTCCAAGCGCGGCATGCACCGCTCGCACGATGCGGTTGCCAAGCCGGCGCTGTCGATCGATCCGCAGTCCGGAGAAACGCACCTGCGTCATCGCATCACGCCCGACGGTTTTTACCGCGGCAAGCGCGTGATCGAACCGCGTACGGAAGCCGAGCAGGACTAAAGCACGGTCGTGCCACCGCGGGCGCCTGAGCGGCGCGCGGTCACGCACGGCCTGATGCCGTAGCCATGCCTGACAGCAGGATGTACGCCAGGATCATCGGCACCGGTTCCTATCTTCCCGAACGTGTTGTCCACAACACGGATCTGGAGAAGATCATGGAGACGTCGGATCAGTGGATCCGTGACCGTACCGGTATCGAGCGCCGCCACTACGCCGCCGAGGGCGAAACCACGGTCGACATGGCCGAGCATGCGGCGCGGCGTGCCATTGCCGCCGCTGGCCTCACGCCAGCCGATATCGACCTGATCGTCTTCGGCACCACGACTCCCGACCTCGTATTTCCGAACGCCGGCGCGCTGCTACAGGCACGCCTGGGTTGCACCGGCGGTCCGGCCTTCAGCGTCGAGGCCGCCTGCAGCAGCTTCATCTATGCGCTGTCGGTGGCCGAGAAGTTCGTGCGCACGGGCGAGACGCGCCGCGCGCTGGTGGTGGGCGCCGAGACGCTGACCCGCATCACCGATTTCACCGACCGCACCACCGCCGTCCTGTTTGCCGATGGCGCCGGCGCAGTGGTGCTCGAAGCATCGGCTGAGCCGGGCATCGTCTCCACGCATCTACACGCCGATGGCAGCTACCAGCACCTGCTGTACTGCACGGGCGGCATCTCCAAGGGCTATGAAGCAGGTTCCGGAAACCGCGCGGTAATACGCATGGCCGGGCGCGAGACCTTCAAGGTTGCAGTGACCATGCTCGGCAACTCGGTGGACGAGGTGCTGGCAAAGAACAAGCTGGAGAAGTCCGCCATCAAGTGGCTGGTGCCGCACCAGGCCAATATACGCATCATCCAGGCAGTGGCGAAGAAGCTGGATCTGCCGATGGAACGCGTGATCGTCACCGTGCAGGACCATGGCAACACCTCGGCAGCCTCGGTGCCCCTGGCGCTCGATACCGGCGTGCGCGATGGCCGCATCAAGGCCGGCGATCTGATCCTGCTGGAAGCCTTCGGCGGCGGATTCACATGGGGAGCTGCGCTGGTACGGATGTAACGCCCGGCAGCCCTGCACCCGCCACTTTCAGGTGGCACAAAAGGAAAACGCCGCGCAATGCGCGGCGTTTTCACATCGAAGCGAAGCTTGTGGCTTACTTCGAAACCGACTTCTTGAACATGCGATCGATCTTCTCGTTGAGATCGTTCACACCGGTCTGGGCAGCCTGCGAGGACGCCAGAGCCTGGTTGGCAGTGTTCTGCGCGGCATCGGCCTTGGCCGAGGCGCTCGACGCCGACGACGAGGCAGCGGTGACAGCGCCGACATCAGCCTTGCCGGTCTTCAGCGCGGCAATGTCCGACGACTGCTGACCCACCTGGGTCTTCAGACTGTCGATATCAGCCTGCAGGGGCTTGAGGTCCGTGCAGCCAGCCAGTGCAACAACCGCAGCAACGGCGGCAATCTTCAATCCAATCGTGCTTTTCATTTTTGAATCCCCTTTCAAGGAAGGTGTGGAGCCATCCACTTAAATATTGGCCAAACTAGCCGCATGGCGAACATCATCCTGATGACGTTTTTTGCGGTTGCACAACTTGACCATATTCTCACCTGCTTCGGCAACTGCTTTGTTGTTCTTGTCGTCTGTAGGAGACAACTTACATTCATGCAGGGAATCGGCTTGAAAAGGGGCGATTGCGCATGTCGCGCAAGACCATCGTGGCGCAGTTGCGTCCGGGCAACCCGGTGACGCCACCGCCCGGATGGGCGCCGGCGCCACATAAATACAAGGCTTTCACACAGGTGCGGTAATCGCCGTAACCCAGCAGCGGACGTGCTGCCCAAAGCTGATCAAGACCCAGTGCGCCATGGAAGATGTCCCCTGCCGGCAACCCGAAGCGCTGCTCCAGGTCCTGGGGTGACAGCGCCAGAATGCCGATGATGCTGTCGCGGAAGTTGGGAGCATGGCGGTTCACCGTGTCGATGATCAGGTCCGCCGCGAGTTGCCGTGCATCTTCCCAGCTTCTGCCGTCGGGCAGCGTCGGTGCGAAATGCTGGCAGAAGAGGCTGGCCACATGCTGCCCGGGCGGGGCCAGCGAATCATCCACTGTGCTGGGAATCAGCATCTCGATGACCGGCTCGCGCGACATGCCGCTGAGACGCGCATCGGCATGGGCGCGGTCCATGTATTCCAGCGTCGGGGAGATCAGGATGCCGGAGCGATGGATATCACTGCCGGCCGGGCCGCTGGTATCGAAGCGCGGCAGTTGCGACAGCGCCACGTTCATGCGGAAGCTGGCGGAGCCGCAGCGATAGCGCTGCATGCGTTCGCGGATCTCCCCGGGCACATGTTCGGCAGCCAGCAGATCCAGCAGCAGGAAGCGCGGATTCACATTCGCCACCACGCGTCGGGCGCGCACCACGCGGCCGCTGGCCAGTTCGATGCCGCAGGCGCGACCGCCTTCCACCAGCACGCGGCGCACGGGCTGGTCCAGTTCGATGCGCGCACCATGCGCCTCGGCCTCGCGCGCCATGGCCTGGGTGATGGCGCCCATGCCGCCGATGGCGTGGCCCCAGATGCCCGGTTTGCCATTCACCTCGCCGAAGGCGTGATGCAGCAGTACATAGGCGCTGCCCGGCGTGTACGGACTGGCGTAATTGCCAACGATGGAATCGAAGCCATAGGCCGCCTTGAGGCCCGGATCCTCGAACCAGCCATCGAGGAAATCCCCGGCGCTGCGGGTGAACAGTTCATGCACCACACGCTGTGATTCCAGCGGCAGTGCGCGCAAGCGCCGGCCAGTGGACAGCGCCGACCACAGGTCACCGATGCGGGACAGGTCCGTGGGAGGCGTGGCCAGCAGCAGATCCTTCAGCAGCGCCACGCCGGTTTCGAGCTGCGCGTGATAGCTGCGATAGCGCTCGGCATCGCGTGGCGCACGTGCGCCCAGGTGGCGCAGCGTATCGGCGCCGGTGGGGCCGATGCGCAGGCCCTGGCCTGGTCCTTCCACCACGTAGTTCAGCAGCGGACGCTCGACGATGCGCAGGCCATGTTCATGCAGGCGCAGGTCGCGGATCACCTGCGGGTGCAGCAGGCTCACCGTGTAGCTGGCGGTGGAGTTGCGGTAGCCGGGATGGAATTCCTCGGTGACGGCGGTGCCGCCGAAGATGCCGCGGCGCTCGAACAGGGTGACCGACAGGCCGGCACGGGCCAGGTAGGCGGCACAGGCCAGGCCATTGTGGCCGGCGCCGATCACGGCCACGTCGAGGACGGAATCCCGGGATTTCATGCGTTTAGCGTAGTTCCTGCCGCTGATTTGCCAACGGCGGCCAGGAGCTGTATAAAAGTACAGTACACTGTATGGAACCACAGCCCCGGAGGCTGCCACCATGTCCGATTCCGATCTCACTCCCCGGCAAACCGAGATTCTGCGGCTCATCCAGCGCGCGGTCCAGGAAACGGGCATGCCGCCCACCCGCAAGGAAATCGCAGACGAACTGGGTTTCCGTTCCGCCAACTCCGCCGAAGAGCATCTGCGCACACTGGCGCGCAAGGGCGTCATCACGCTGCTGCCCGGCTCCTCGCGCGGCATCCAGCTGAAGGATGCCATGCGCGAGCAGATGGGCCTGCCGCTGATCGGCCGCGTGGCCGCGGGCAGTCCCATCCTTGCCGAGGAGAACATCGAGGATCATCTGCAGATCGATCCCTCCGTGTTCCATCCGCAGCCGCATTACCTGCTGAAGGTCATCGGCATGAGCATGAAGAACGCCGGCATCCTCGATGGCGATCTGGTGGCCGTGCACCGCACGCCCAATGTGCGCAACCGGCAGATCATCGTTGCGCGGCTGGAGAACGAAGTCACCGTCAAGCGCTACCGCCAGGAAGGCCCGGTGGTGTGGCTGCTGCCGGAGAACGAAGACTTCGACCCGATCAAGGTGGATCTGAAGCAGCAGTCCATGCTCATCGAAGGCGTGGTGGTCGGCGTCATCCGCCGTGGCAAGGGTATCGGGCTCTGATGCCTTCCCCACGGATGCGTCATGGTGAAAATCAATCTGCGCAAGGAGCTTGAGAAACTCTCCTCCGCGTCCCATCGCCCGCCACTCGATGCATTGCTGCAACATCCTGCGCTGTGGCGGGGGCGGGGCGTTGCGCCGCCACTTGGCCATCCCAGCGGGCATGACCTGCTCGATGCAGTTCTGCCCGGTGGCGGCTGGCCGCGCCGCGGCCTGGTGGAAATCCTCACCGGCGGCGGCTGCGGGGAGCTGATGCTATGGGCGCCGCTGGTACGCCAGTTCACGCAAGGGCCCGGCGCGCGCTGCTGCGCCTTCATTGCGCCGCCCTATGAGCTTTTCGCGCCTGCCTGGCAGGCGCGGGGCGCAAGCCTCGATCATCTGCTGGTGGTGCGTGCTCCTCAGCCGCTATGGGCATTGGAGCAGAGCCTGCTGTCCGGCGCCTGCGCCATCGGCTTTGCCTGGCCTCAGGCAGTCGGCATGACGGCGCTGCGGCGGCTGGCGCTGGCCACCGAGCGCGGTGGTTCCATCGGCGTGCTGATCCGTCCCCTGGTTGCGGCGAGGGAGCACAGCGCGGCAATGCTGCGCATCGCCCTCACACGTACGGCCACGCATCTGCGCCTGCAGATACTCAAAGGACGCGGTCTTGCACCCTGCGTCGTGGAGCTTCCCCTGCCATGATTTCCCGCCAGCAAGTCCTGCCCGACCTGGATCTGCCATTGCCGTCGTTGCGTCCTGTGCCGGTGCGGGTGCAGGAGTTGCTGCCTGCCGCTCAGCCCGAAAGCGCCACTGCGCGCGAACTCTGGGCTGCGGTGCAGCTGGGCGCAGTGGCTGCCGAATCCGATGATCTGCCAGGCGAGGACTTTCCCGCCGCGCTGGCTGTGCTGGTGAAACGCGCGGCAAGTTTCACGCCGCGGGTGGCGGTGGAATCCAGCGACGCCGTGCTGCTGGAACTGGCGGGCAGCCAGGGCCTCTTCGGTGGGCTGCCAGCGTTGCTGGCAGCGCTGCGCAAGGCCTTTCCACGGCCGCTGCAACTGGCGCTGGCGCCCACGCCGCTGGCTGCGGTAGTGCTGGCGCGTGCTGGTCGCAACTGCTGCATCACCACGCCGGCGCGGCTTGCCGGGCGGCTGGCGCCCTTGTCGCTGCGGCATCTGCACTGGCCCGAAGAGGAGCGCATGCGCCTGCACGATATGGGAGTGAACACGCTGGGTGAACTGCTGCGCCTGCCGCGCGCGGGGCTGGCGCGGCGCCTTGGCCCCGAACGCCTGCGGCAGCTCGATCAGATTACCGGCGCCCGTTCCGATCCACGCAGGGCCATTGTTCCTGTCGCAGGGTTCAGCGAACGCATCGAGCCGGAATACGAGACGCTGCAGCGTGAGCCACTGCTGGCTGCCCTGCAGCCGGCGCTGGTGCGGCTGGAGGAATTCCTGCGCGCGCGCCAGCGCGGCGTGATGGCGCTGCGCCTCACCCTGCATTTCCGGCGCGCGCTGCCGCAGTTCACCATCATGCGCTGCGTGGTTCCCGAGTATCGCGCGGCGCGCTTTACTGCATTGCTGGCCGCGCGGCTGGAGTCGCTGCCGCTGGCCGGTCCCGTGCAGCGCATGCAACTCACCGCCGGACGGCCGCGACGTTTTGCCGCCACCAGCAGCGGATTGTGGGCGCCGGGCGAGCAGGGCGGCGCTGCGGTGGCAGTGCAGGCGGCGCCGGAACTGCTGCAGACGCTGATGGCAAGGCTGGGCGCGCACGCGGTCTACGGCCTGGCGCAGGTCGATGAGCATCGCCCGGAGCGCCAGTACCGCAGCGTGTCGCCGCTGGCCGCAGCGTGCGCGCCGGCAGCGCACGTGGCGGCGGATCATCTGCGGCCCCTGGGATTGCTGCCCGTGCCACAGGCCATCAACCTGGTGCTGGATGCCAGCGGGCGTGTGCGGCAGCTGCGCCATGAGGGCAGGGAACTGCAGCTGGTCAGTGGTCCCGAACGCATCCAGTCCGGCTGGTGGGATGACCACGATATCGCGCGGGACTACTACATCGCGCGCACCAGCGATGGCGCGCAGTGGTGGGTCTTCCGCGAATGCAATGCGCCACGGCGCTGGTTCCTGCATGGATGCTTCGCCTGATGAGGCAGGCGAGGCCGCCGGGCCGGCGGACTATGCCGAACTGCACTGCCTCAGCAATTTCAGCTTCCTGCGTGGCGCCTCGCATCCAGCCGAACTGATCGGCTGCGCCCACGCGCAGGGTTACCGCGCCCTCGCGCTCACCGACGAATGCTCCATGGCTGGCGTGGTGCGTGCGCATATGCGGGCGAAGGAGGCCGGGCTGCATCTGATCGTGGGCGCCGAATTCACCCTTGCCTGCGGCCTGAAGCTGGTGGCTCTGGCCGCAACGCGCCTGGGCTATGGCCGCATCTGCCAGCTCATCACCCGCGGCAGGCGGGCAGCACGCAAGGGTTCCTACCGGCTCACGCGCGAGGATCTGCTGGCCTGCATTCCACCCGGCAGCGACGACAGCCTGCTGATCTGGCATCCGGCCGAAGAGGGCGAAGAACAGGGCGCCTGGCTGGCATCGCACTATGCCGGCGCGCTGTGGCTTGGAGTAAGCCTGCTGCGCAGCGGGCAGGACGCGGCATGGCTGCGTGCCTCGCTGGAGCTGGCGGCACGGCTCTCCATCCGCTGCGTGGCCTGCGGTGACGTGCACATGCACGAGACTGCGCGCCGGCCGTTGCAGGATGTGCTCACGGCCATCCGCCATCGCCTGCCGCTGCGCGAGGCCGGGCGCCGGCTGTTTCCCAACGGCGAGCGCCATCTGCGCGGCCGCGATGAACTGACGCGGCTGTATCCGCCGGCGTTGCTGGCCGAAAGCGTGGCCATCGCCAGTCGCTGCCGCTTCTCGCTGGATGAACTGCGCTATGAATATCCGCACGAGATCGTGCCGGCGGGCAGTACGCCGGCCAGCCATCTGCGCAGGCTGGTGGAGCAGGGCGTGGCAGAGCGCTGGCCGCAGGGCATCCCGGCCCGCGAGCGCGGGCTCATCGAAAAAGAACTGACCATCATCGGCGAGCTGGAATACGAGCCCTTCTTCCTCACCGTGTATGACGTGGTGCGCTTTGCGCGCAGCCGGGACATCCTCTGCCAGGGGCGCGGCTCGGCCGCCAACTCCATCGTCTGCTACTGCCTGAAGGTCACTTCGGCCAGGCCCGAGCAGCTGGACATGCTGTTCGAGCGCTTCGTCTCCAAGGAGCGCAACGAACCGCCCGACATCGACATCGACTTCGAGCACGAGCGGCGCGAGGAGGTCATCCAGTACATCTACGAAAAATATGGCCGTGAGCGCGCGGCGCTGGCTGCCACCGTCATCACCTATGGCGCGCGCAGCGTGGTGCGCGATCTGGTGCGGGTGCTGGGTATCGATGCAGCCGAGGCGGGCAGGGTGACGCAGGCCATGCGCGGCTGGCGCGGCCATGCCATCAGCGAGCCGCAGTGGCGCGAGGCCGGCGTGGATACCACTACACCGCAGATGCTGCGGCTGCTGCAGCTGGCCAGGCTGCTGGTGAATTTCCCGCGCCATCTCTCGCAGCATGTGGGCGGTTTCGTGATTTCCGAGGGGCCGCTGGCCGCGCTGGTGCCGGTGGAAAACGCGGCCATGGCCGATCGCACCGTGATCCAGTGGGACAAGGACGACCTGGAAGACCTGAAGCTGCTGAAGGTGGATGTGCTGGCACTGGGCATGCTCACCGCCATCCGCAAGTGCTTCGGGCTGGTGCAGGGTTTCACGGGCGAGGCGCCGCTGACGCTGGATCGCATCCCGCAGGAGGATGCCGAGGTCTACGAAATGATCTGCCAGGCCGACACCATCGGCGTGTTCCAGATCGAATCGCGGGCGCAGATGTCCATGCTGCCGCGGCTGCAGCCGCGCAGGTACTACGATCTGGTGGTCGAGGTGGCCATCGTGCGGCCCGGCCCCATCCAGGGCGACATGGTGCATCCCTACCTGCGCCGCCGTAACAAGCTCGAACCCATCGAATACCCCAGTCCGCAGGTGAAGAACGTGCTGTTGCGCACGCTGGGGGTGCCCATCTTCCAGGAACAGGTGATGCAGCTGGCCATCGTTGCCGCCGGCTTCACGCCAGGTGAAGCCGACGAGCTGCGCCGTGCGATGGCCGCCTGGAAGCGGCGCGGCGGCGTCGAGCGCTTCGAGCAGAAACTCCTCGAGGGCATGCGCCAGCGGGGCTACAAGGATGAATTCGCGCACCAGATCATTGCGCAGATCCGCGGCTTCTCCGACTACGGATTCCCCGAGGCACATGCGGCCAGCTTCGCGTTGCTGGCCTATGCCTCGGCCTGGCTCAAGTGCCATCACCCGGCCGCCTTCACAGCGGCGCTGCTCAACAGCCAGCCGATGGGGTTCTACCAGCCCGCGCAGCTGCTGCGCGACGCCCGCGCGCACGGTGTGGTGGTGCGGCCTGCCGACGTGCTGGTCAGCGCCATCGACTGCACGCTGGAAGCGGATGAAGCGGGCGCGCCGGCCCTGCGCCTGGGCCTGCGCTGCATCCGTTCACTGAGCGAGGCGGCGCGCGAGCGCATCGTCGCGGCACGGGCTGCGGCGGCGTTCGGCAGCCTGCGGGATCTGGGCGACCGCGCCGCGCTGTCGCGCCACGATATGGAATCGCTGGCCGCAGCCGGCGCGCTGGCCGGCTTCGACGCACACCGGCACCTGGCCTTCTGGCGCGTGGCGGGCTATCTGCCCCCACTGTCTGCGGCGCCCGATGCGGACAGCGAAGGCGCGCAGCCACTGCTGCGTGTGCCCACCGAGGTGGAGGATCTGCAGGCCGATTACCGCGCGCTGGGTTTCACGCTGGGGCGGCATCCGCTGGCGTTGCTGCGCGAACAGCTCGCTGCCGCGCAGGTACTGACGGCAGAACAGCTGCAGGAGCAGCCCAACGGCGCCGCGGTGCGCGTGGCCGGCCTGGTCATCACCCGCCAGCGCCCGCAGACGGCCAGCGGCGTGACCTTCGTGACGCTGGAGGATGAATCCGGCCAGGTCAATGCAGTGGTGTGGCGCAACCTGGGCGCGCGGCGCAACGCCGTGCTGGTGGGTGCGTGGATGATGGAGGTGCGGGGCACCCTGCAGCGCGAGTCAGGTGTGACGCATGTGGTCGCGCAGGAACTGGTCGACCGTTCGGCGCTGATCGGCGCGCTGCGCTTGCGCAGCCACGATTTCCACTAGGCAAAGGAGCGGGGCTGCGCGCCCCTGGGCTCGTCGATGTCGTAATCGTCGAAGTCGGAGGTGAGCTCGGCGGTGCGCTTCTGCTCGGCCAGCAGCTCGAGCTTGCGCCACGCAGGTACGCCGTTGCGGGCACCGCGCTTGCGCGCGCTGTCCAGGTCCTTGGTGAGCTTTGCCAGGTCGACGTCGTCGTCGCCTTCCAGCAGCCCATCGTCATCCGCTTCGTCGAAGTCCTCAGTTTCCTGTTTCTCGATCATGACTTTCACTCATGAAGAAAAAACCCGTGTGAACATAACTACCGGCTGACGAAATATATACCTCAGTGAATGAGCGAGTTCATCTGGAAAATTGGTAACAGCATCGCAAAAACGATGCCAACCACGAACACGCCCATGCCGACGATCAGCAGCGGCCCCAGCAGACCCATCATCGCCGTCAGCAGGCCGTCCAGTTCGCGCTCCTGGCTCTCGGCTGCCCGCTGCAGCATGGTGTCCAGCTCGCCACTGGATTCGCCGCTGGAGATGAGATGGATGGTCATGGGCGGGAACAGCCGGCTGGCCGCCAGCGAGCGCCCGATGGGCGCGCCTTCGCGGACCCGGGCGGTTGCTTGGGCAACGGCTTCGCGCATGGGCAGGTTGGTGACCACCTCGCCGGCGATGCGCAGCGCCTCCAGCACCGGCACCGAGGCGCCGGACAGGATGCTCAACGTGCGGGTGAAGCGTGCGGTGTTGAAGCCACGGACGACGCGGCCGACGATTGGCAGCCGCAACTGCTGCCGCTCGAAGCGGCTGCGGACTGCCGGGTTCTTCAGTTGGCGCCAGGCAAACCAGCCCAGCAGCGCCAGTGCGATCAGCGCGTAGATGCCCCAGTGGCGCGCAAAATCGCTGACGCCTATCAATATGCGCGTGGACAGCGGCAGCTTCGCTCGATAGCTGTCGAATACGGCAACTACCTTGGGAACGACGAACACCAGCAGGATGGAAACAATACTGAAACACATCACCGTCAGGACCACCGGATACAGCAGGGCACCCAGCACCTTCTGCCGGATGACCTCGCGGTTCTCGGTGTAGTCGGCCAGCCGTTCCAGTACCTCGTCCAGATGGCCGGCCTGTTCGCCCGCCGCAACGGTCGCACGGTAGATTTCCGGGAATACGCGCGGGTACTCGCCCAGGCCGTCGGCCAGCGTGTGGCCTTCCACCACCTTGGCCCGCACACCCAGTATCACGCTCTGCACACGCGCCTTCTCGCTCTGCTGCGATACGGCGAGCAATGCCTCTTCCAGCGGCAGGCCGGCCTTGGCCAAGGTCGCCAGCTGCCGCGTCAGCAGTGAAAGATCGGTGGCGGAAACCCCGCTGCCCAAGGTGAAAGTCTTGCCGCGTTGCGCTTCCCGCGTGGCCAGTTCGCTGACACTGACCGGCAAGAGCTGCTGCTCGCGCAGCTGGCTGCGCACATGACGGGCGGTATCGCCCTCGAGCACGCCACTGCGTTCCTTGCCGCTGGCGTCCAGTGCCGTGTATTCAAAGGCGCCCATGGTTTGCGCGTCGAGGGCCGGCGGGCCTCAGTCTTCCCTCGTCACGCGCATCACTTCCTCGATCGTGGTGTCGCCACGCAGGATCTTGGCGCGGCCATCATCACGGATCGAAGGCGTCAGTGTGCGCGCATGGCGCTCCAGGTCATGCTCGGCGGCGCCGTCATGGATCATGGTGCGTAGGTGATCATCGACCAGCACCAGCTCGTAGATGCCCATGCGGCCGCGATAGCCATTGCCGGCGTCGTTGCCCGGGCGATAGATCTGCGGCGTGCTTTCTGCAGCGGACACGTTCAGCAGGCGCCGCTCGTAATCGCTGGCCGGAGCCTGCACGCGCGAGTCGGGATTCAGCACCCGCACCAGGCGCTGGGCCACCACGCCGATCAGGCTGGATGACAGCAGAAAGGGTTCGATGCCCATGTCGCGCAATCTTGTGATGGCGCCCACTGCCGTATTGGTATGCAGCGTCGAGAGCACCAGGTGGCCGGTGAGGGAGGCCTGCACGGCGATCTGCGCCGTCTCCAGGTCGCGGATTTCACCGACCATCACCACGTCCGGATCCTGACGCAGGATGGCGCGCAGGCCGCGCGCGAAGGTCATCTCCACCTTGGTGTTGACCTGCGTCTGGCCGATGCCGTCGATGTAGTACTCGATCGGATCCTCCACCGTCATGATGTTGCGGCTGTTGTCGTTCAGGCGTTCCAGCGCCGCGTACAGCGAGGTGGTTTTGCCCGAGCCGGTGGGGCCCGTGACCAGCAGGATGCCGTGCGGCTTGTGGATGAGCTCATCCATCCGCTCGCGCGTGGCAGCGTCCATCCCCAGGCTTTCCAGGTCCAGCCGGCCAGCCTGCTTGTCCAGGATACGCAGCACCACACGCTCGCCGTGCCCGGAAGGAATGGTGGAGACGCGCACGTCCACCGCGCGGCCGGCGATGCGCAGGCTGATGCGGCCGTCCTGGGGCAGCCGCTTTTCGGCGATGTCCAGCCGCGACATCACCTTGATGCGCGACACCACCAGCGGCGCCACGGCGCGCTTGGTCTGCAGTACCTCGCGCAGCACGCCATCCACGCGGAAGCGCACCACCAGCCGGTTCTCGAAGGGCTCGACATGGATGTCCGAGGCGTTCTCGCGGATGGCCTGGCCCAGCACGGCATTGATCAACCGGATGATGGGCGCGTTGTCATCGCTCTCCAGCAGGTCGGCCTGTTCGGGCAGGACCTGCGCCAGTTGTGCCAGGTCTTCGGTGTCTTCCAGGCCGCCCACCATCTGCAGCGCGGTGGCGCCGGCCTCGTAGGTCTGGCGCAGCAGCCGGTCGAATTCCTCGTCGGTGACGCGTTCCAGCTGCAGCGGCAGGCGCAGGGCGCGGCGTACTTCGGCCACGGCGGCGGCGCTGGCATCCTGGCGCAACGCGCATAGCGCAACGCCCTGGCGCACCTCGCGCACCAGCACGCCGTGGCGCTTGGCGAAGGCAAACGGAAGACCGCGCCCGCCGGATTCGACGGTTTGCGCGCTGGCGTTCATCCCGTGGGAGTGGTGGCCGGCGACGTAACGGCCGGAACGGGCGTTGCCGGAGCGGAGGGCGGCAGCTGAATGGGCGGCAGCTCCGGCGACTTCACGCCCGGCAGCAGCGGGATGAGCTCGGGTATTCCACCCTTGTTTCTGCTCTGCGCCTGCTGCGCATCACGCATCAGGTTGTACTTGGCATTGGTCTCGATGGAGGCCTGAAGGCCATCGGCCAGGATCTTCGGCCGGATGAAAATCATCAGATTGGCCTTGGCGCGGTCCTTGCTGCGCACCCTGAAGGCCTCGCCGATAAGGGGGATACGCCCGAGAAAGGGCACGCGCGTTTCGCCATTGAGATCGGCATCGCGGATCAGTCCGCCGATCACCAGCGTATGTCCGTCCTCGATCAGCACATTCGTCGTGACTTTGCGTTTGGCGGTGATGCGGCTGCCAGCGTCGCCGGTTTCCTCCGTCAGCTCCGAGCTCTCGATGCTGATTTGCAGCGTCAGCGCGGTGCCACCGTTGATCTGCGGCTTGACCTTCAGGATGGTGCCTACTTCCTGCCGTTCCACGGTCGTGAACGGATTCACCTGGCCGTTGTTGGTATTGCCCGTGTTGGTGTACTGGCCGGTAATGAAGGGCACGTCCCGCGTCACACTCAGCTGTGCCTCCTGGTTGTCGCTGGTGGTGGTCGACGGCGTGGAGAGCACATTGGCGTTCTGGTCCTGGCGGAAGGCGCGGATCATGGCCGCCCAGTTCAGGCCGCTGTCCTTCAGCTGTCCAAAGGCAAATGTGGCGCCGCCCGGAACCGCGCCGGAGCTCGCCGCCGAGGCGGGATCACGCGCCGCGGCCACCAGGTTCACCAGGGATGCGCCGGCCACCGGCGCGAGGAAGGCAGCAGCGGGCACCACGGTGCCCTGCTCGTTGGAGTAGGCGGCCCAGTTCACGCCGAGGTCCGCCGACTTGGTCGTGCTGACATCCACGATGATCGCCTCGATCTGCACCTGTGCCCGCGGGATGTCGAGCTTGTCGACGATGCTCCACAGCTGGCGCATGGCCTTGGGCGGGGCTGTGATCACCAGTGCATTGGTTTCCTTGTGGCCCCAGATGCTCACGCTGCGATCAGTAGTCGGGCCGGCTGTGGCAGTGCCTGCGCCCGGTGTTCCAGCCGCCGCGGTGATGTAGCCCAGCTGCTCCTTCAGCTTGGCAGCCAGCGCCTCGGCATCGGCGTACTTCAGGTAACGGGTCTCGGTGCCGCCGCCATCTTCCAGCGGCGTGTCCAGGTGCGCGATCCAGGCGGCCAGACGCAGACGCTGCGCCGGATCGCCGCTGATCAGGATGCTGTTGGTGCGGTCATCCGCCGCGATGCGCGTGGAAATGCCTGCGGCCGCATCGGCTGGCTGGCCCGCAGTCAGCGCATTCAGCGTGCGCACCAAGTCGCCGGCCGAGGCATTCTCCAGCCGGATCACATCGATATTGCTGGTGCTGGCCTGGTCCACGCGACTGACGATGCGCTGGATGCGCGCCACGTTGCTGGCCCGGTCGATGATGATGATGGAGTTGGTGCCAGGCACCGCCTGCAGCGAACCATAGGAGGCCACCAGCTGCCGCAGTGCAGTGGCAAGCTGGTTGGCGTTGATG
>Ga0164241_10000393_pt1 | contig 85002 bp, 67 predicted proteins | sample OricomyardsoilBY_FD_108780 | JGI IMG/M metagenome (GOLD analysis project Ga0164241, IMG submission 108780) | Backyard soil microbial communities from Emeryville, California, USA - Original compost - Back yard soil (BY) | ecosystem: Environmental > Terrestrial > Soil > Unclassified | place: USA... | reverse complement strand
GATCCATATCGCTGGCGCGTCCTCGATCCTTGGCGCCATCAACTTCATCACCACCATCTTCAACATGCGCGCGCCGGGCATGACCCTGCACAAGATGCCGTTGTTCGTGTGGTCGATTCTGGTCACCGTCTTCCTGCTGTTGCTCTCGCTGCCGGTTCTGGCAGGCGCGATCACCATGCTGCTGACCGACCGCAATTTCGGCACCAGCTTCTTCAATCCGTCAGGTGGCGGCGATCCGGTGCTCTACCAGCATCTGTTCTGGTTCTTCGGCCATCCCGAAGTGTACATCCTGATCCTGCCGGGCTTCGGCATGGCCAGTCACATCATCTCGACCTTCTCCAAGAAGCCCGTGTTCGGCTATCTCGGCATGGCCTATGCGATGGTGGCCATCGGCTTCATCGGCTTCCTGGTCTGGGCGCACCACATGTATACGGTGGGTCTGTCGGTCGACACCAAGGCCTACTTCGTCTTCGCCACCATGGTCATCGCGGTGCCGACCGGCATCAAGATCTTCTCCTGGATCGCGACGATGTGGGGCGGCAGCCTTGAATTCAAAACCCCCATGCTGTGGGCCATCGGTTTTGTGTTCCTGTTCACCGTCGGCGGTGTGACGGGCGTGGTGCTCGCCAATGCCGGCGTCGACGTCTCGTTGCAGGATACCTATTACGTGGTGGCACATTTCCATTATGTGCTGAGCCTCGGCGCGGTGTTCACCATCTTCGCGGGCTTCTACTTCTGGTTCCCGAAGATGAGCGGCTACATGTACAGCGAATTCCTCGGCAAGCTGCACTTCTGGATCACGTTCATTGGCGTCAATCTGGCCTTCTTCCCCATGCATTTCCTGGGTCTGGCCGGTATGCCCCGCCGTTATGTCGACTACCCGGATGCGTTCGCAGGCTGGAACTATGTCTCCTCCGTCGGCGCGTTCATCGCCGGTGCCGGTGTGCTGGTCTTCCTGGTGATGCTGATCGAAGCCTTTGCCCGCAAGCGTGTCGCTGGCAACAATCCGTGGGGCCCCTATGCGACCACGCTGGAATGGACCCTGCCTTCGCCGCCGCCGTTCCATCAATTCTCTGAACTGCCGCGCATTGCGGAGGACCAGCACTAAGTCATGAGCTCCGTCGGCCTCATAAATCACCAACGGTCGATTGCGACGACCGGCGATTATTTCGCGCTGCTGAAGCCGCGTGTGATGTCGCTCGTGATTTTCACGGGGCTGGCGGGCATTGTGGCAGCGCCAGGCGCCATTCACCCCATGGTGGGTTTTATCGCTCTGTTGTGTATCGCCGTGGCGGCGGGTGCATCTGGTGCGCTCAACATGGCCTATGACTCAGATATCGACGCGGTGATGGCCCGCACCGCCACGCGCCCCATTCCCATGGGGCGGATCGAGCGTGCCGAAGCGCTCGCCTTCGGGTGGACACTATCTGTCGCCTCCGTCGCCATGATGGGCCTGTTCGTGAATTTTCTGGCGGCCGCACTGCTGGCCTTCACGGTCTTCTTTTATGTTGTCGTGTATACGCTGGTCCTGAAGCGCCGCACGCCGCAGAACATCGTGATCGGCGGCCTCTCCGGCGCACTTCCGCCCGCCATCGGCTGGGCCGCGGTCACCGGCTCTCTGTCGCTCGCGCCCGTTCTTCTGGTCGCCATCATCTTCATGTGGACTCCGCCGCATTTCTGGGCCCTGTCGCTTTACCGCTCCGAAGACTATGCCCGCGCCGGTGTGCCCATGCTGCCCGTAGTGCGCGGCAAGCCCGTCACCCGCACCCATATCCTTGTGTATTCCCTTCTGCTCGCGCCGCTTGGCGTTCTGCCTGCCTTTATCGGCCTGGGCGGGGCGCTTTATCTGGTTCTCGCAACCGGCTGCGGCGCATGGTTTGTGTGGGAAGCGATTGCAACCTTCCGCGAAACAGACGATGAGCGCGAACCCGCCGCGCGCCGCCTGTTCCTTGCGTCGCTGGCCTATCTGTTTCTGCTCTTCGCAGCCCTGATCGCCGAACGACTGATCGGGATGCCGCCCTTCGCCACTCTGATATGATGTCGGGCTATGGGGCGGGACGATGAAATCAGACGGGAATGTGAAGAGGCGAGGGCGCGGCGTGGCCGCAATGTTGCGCTCGCACTCGTGCTTTTCGGTCTCGTGGTACTTTTCTTCATAATGACGCTGATACGGGTCAAGCCCTAGGCAGAAGGCAAACGAACATGGCGCACTCCGAAGTCAAACACGATTATCACCTGGTCGATCCGAGCCCCTGGCCCTTCACCGGCTCCCTTGGCGCCTTTGTGATGATGGTTGGCGCGGTGTTCTGGATGCACGCCGATTACACCGGTTTCTGGGGCCTGCCGGTCAACGGTCAGCCGTGGATTTTCGCTGTCGGCCTGGCGCTGGTGCTCTACACGATGGCTGGCTGGTGGCGCGACGTCATCAAGGAATCCGTCGTTCAGGGCGCACACACACCGGTGGTGAAGCTGCACCTGCGCTACGGCATGGTGCTGTTCATCTCGTCCGAAGTGATGTTCTTCGTCGCCTGGTTCTGGGCCTATTTCAACTCGGCGATTTTCTATCACGACATGGCGCTCGGCAGTTGGCCGCCCGCCGGGATCATCACGCTCGATCCCTGGCACCTGCCGCTGCTCAACACGCTGATCCTTCTGTGCTCGGGCACCACTGTCACCTGGGCGCACCACGCGATCCAGAGCGGTGATCGCAAGGGCGCGATCCAGGGCCTTGCCATCACCGTCGTGCTGGGCGCGTTCTTCAGCCTGATCCAGGCCTATGAATATGCTCACGCGCCGTTCACCTTCGGCATGAACCATCTGGCGCTGCTGCCCTTCACCGATCCGGCCCATATCAGCCTCGCAACCGGCGCCGGTAACTTCGATGCCATCTATGGCTCGAACTTCTTCATGGCGACCGGCTTCCATGGCTTCCATGTGCTCGTCGGCACGATCTTCCTGACCGTGTGTCTGTTCCGCGCCATCGCGGGCCAGTTCACCCCAACCCGCCATTTCGGCTTCGAAGCGGCGGCCTGGTATTGGCATTTCGTCGACGTTGTGTGGCTGTTCCTGTTCGCCTGCATCTATGTGTGGGGACAGGGACCGATCTCCCATTAATAAGCTCACAGAGCCCAGCATCGCGCGCGCCGCGCTGCTGGGCCGCTGTCCGCGCTGCGGCCAGGGCCATTTGTTCGGCAGCTATCTCGACATCGCGCCGCGCTGCACGGTCTGCGATCTCGGCTTTTCGATGTTCGATGTGGGTGACGGCGCAACTGTCTTTGTCATCCTGCTCGCCGGTATCCTGATCTGCGGCGGCGCCCTGCTTGTCGAAGTCAAATATTCTCCGCCCTATTGGATCCATCTCGTCATCTGGCTGCCGCTGATCCTGATCGTGGTGCTTGGGGGCCTGCGCCTCGTCAAATCCACCCTGATGGTGCTCCAATATCGCCATAAGGCAGGCGAGGGACGTTTGGATTCATGAGCCCTGCAGAGAAGAGATAGTGCTGAGGTTTCGCCCCCTTCTGGTGCCGACGCTGTGGTTTGCGGCGATGTTCGCAACGCTCGCGGGCCTCGGCACCTGGCAGATCGAACGGCTGCACTGGAAAGAAGCCCTCATTGGGCAAATGAACGCCAATCTTTCCGCGCCTGCAGTGTCGCTGGAGCAAATTCTCAAACTGCCGTCAAACGATGCCCAATACCGCCGCGTCGCCCTCACCGGTCGTTTCGACCACGCACACGAATCCTATGCCTTCGCCACGGCGGATGGCGGCGTTCCCGTCTACCATGTGCTGACACCGCTGATCCTCGCCAATGGCAAGGCTCTGATCGTGGATCGCGGCATGATCCCTCAATCGCTGAAAAATCCCGCCACACGGATGCTAGGGCAGGTAGCTGGCCTTCAACACATCACTGGCATCTGGCGCACACCGGATGCCGCCAACCTCTTCACCCCCAAACCAGATCCGCAAAAGCGCCTGTGGTTCGCGCGCGACGTATCGGCCATCGCGGCGGGTGACGGCCTCACCCTGCTTGCCCCCGTGATCGTGGAGGCGGATGCAACGCCCGTTCCCGGCGGATGGCCCAAAGGAGGCCAAACGGTGGTGAGCCTGCCCAACAACCACCTGCAATATGCGATCACCTGGTATCTGATGGCCCTTGGCCTCGTCGCGGTCTATCTCGTCTATCACCGCCAAAAGGGGCGGCTGGGGCGGGGCGTCTGACCGCTTCCAATCACGGCCAGAGGGGTCTATTGCCCGCTGGCTTTCAATTTTGTGAAATGACTCGATGCGCTATGTGAGTACGCGGGGCCAAACACCGCCGCAATCCTTCGATGAAGTTCTTCTGGCTGGCCTCGCCCCCGATGGCGGGCTGTTCCTGCCCGAAACCTGGCCGCAGCTGACGGCACAGGAGATCGCGGCCTTCCAGGGCGCGCCCTACACCGACGTTGCCTTCGCCATTCTCTCCCGTTTCGTGGGCGATGCCTTCAGCGCAGCCGACCTGCGCGCCGATATCGAAGCCGCCTACGCCACCTTCGAGACGCCGGAAATCGCCCCGCTGGCCGAGATCGGCAAGAACCAATATCTGCTCGAACTGTTCCACGGCCCCACGCTCGCCTTCAAAGACGTCGCGCTGCAAATCCTCGGCCGCCTGTTTGCCCGCGCACTCGCCAAACGCGGGGGCAGGGCCACGGTTGTCGCCGCCACCTCTGGCGATACCGGCTCCGCCGCCATCGCCGCATTGGGTGGCCTGCCCAATATCGAAGTCTTCGTGATGCACCCCAAGGGCCGCGTCAGCGAAGTCCAGCGTCGGCAGATGACCACGGCCCCCTTCGCCAATGTCCATAACATCGCCTTGGAAGGCAGCTTCGACGATGCGCAAGGAATTGTGAAGGCGCTGTTCGCCGATGATAGCTTCGCCAAACAGACAAGCCTCACCGCCGTCAATTCGATCAACTTCGCCCGCATCGCCGCCCAGACGGTCTATTACTTCACCGCCGCCGCAGCCCTGAAGGCAGTGCCCACATTCGTCGTTCCTACGGGCAATTTCGGTGACATCTTCGCTGCCGAAGCCGCCCAGCGCATGGGCCTGAAGACCGGAAATCTGGTCATCGCCACCAACCAAAATGACATTCTTTTCAAAACCTTGGAGAGCGGTGTTTATGTATCTGGTGAGCCGCATCCAACCCTTAGCCCCTCCATGGATATTCAGGTCGCCTCCAATTTCGAACGCGCTCTGTTCGAAGCCTCCGGCCGTGATGCAGGCTGGGTGCGTGAGGCCATGGCCAGCTTCGCCAAAACCCGCAGCCTGACGCTGCCGCCCGCCATTCTCGCTGCCTTGCGCGCCCGCTACAGCGCCCACCGCACCAGCGATGAAGAGACGCTCGCCACCATCGCCCGCATCTACCAGGAGACCGGTCGCCTGATTGACCCGCACACCGCCGTCGCCGTTGCCGCCGCCCCGCAATCGGACGGTCCGGTGGTCATCCTCTCCACCGCCCATCCCGCCAAGTTCCCGGATGCGGTGGCCCAGGCCACCGGCCAAGCGCCCCCCTTGCCGCAAAGGCTCGCGGGCCTCTATGAGGGTGTGGAGCGGGTCGATACGCTCCCCGGTCAGCTCGCTGCCGTGCGAGATTACATTGTCAACAGGCGTACCCCATGAAGATAGAAATCAGTAAACTTTCCAATGGTCTGACGATCATAACTGATCCAATGCCACAACTGGAAAGCGCCTTTATCGGCATCTGGGTCAACGCCGCCGCGCGGCAGGAAACGCGGCCCGTCATGGGCGTCGCCCACATGCTCGAACACATGGCCTTCAAAGGTACCGACCGCCGCTCCGCCCGCGACATCGCGATCGAAATGGAATCCGTCGGCGGCTTCCTCAACGCCTATACCAGCCGCGAACAAACCGCCTTCCACGCCCGTGTGCTGAAAGCCGATGTGCCGCTGGCGCTCGACGTCCTGTCCGACATCCTCACCAACCCGACCTTCGAACAGGGAGAGCTGGAGCGCGAGCGCCAGGTCGTCCTGCAAGAACTGGGGCAAGCGCGGGACACGCCAGACGATCTCGTCTTCGACAACCTCCAGTCGGTGATGTATCCGGGGCAACCGATGGGCTGGCCCATCCTTGGCGAGGAAGCGACCGTCAGCAATTTCAGCCGCGAGAACCTGCACGACTTCATGGCCCAGAATTATCGGGCAGGCGGCATGGTGGTGGTCGCCTCCGGCGCGGTGACCCATAACGCCATTCTGAAAATGGCAGAAGACAAGCTCTCCACCTTCCGCAGCGGCGAAATCCCGCCTGCGGAAGCTGCCCGTTATGTCGGCGGGGACCATCGGGCGAATGACGACCTGGAACAGGCCCATCTTACCTTCGCCTTCCCCGGCGTCTCCTCCACGGATCCGGATTTCTACGCCGCACAGGTCTATGCCACCGCGCTTGGCGGCGGCATGTCCTCGCGCCTGTTTCAGGAGGTGCGCGAAAAGCGCGGCCTCTGCTACGCGATCTATTCCTTCTCCCAGTCGTTCAAGGATGGCGGCATGGTCGGCATCTATACCGGCACAGGCGAAAGGGAAGCCGCCGAAATCGCGCCAGTCCTTGCGGGCGAAATGGCCAACCTCGCCGAAACCGCCACCGAGGCAGAGGTCGCCCGCGCCAAGGCCCAGCTGCGCTCCGGCCTGCTCATGGGCCTCGAACGCCCGTCCTCGCGCGGCGAACAGATTGCGGCCCAATGGTTCACCCATGGCCGGGCCATCCCCACAGAAGAATTGCTCTCCAAACTCGAAGCGGTGGATGCCGCCGCCGTCTGCCGTTTCGGTAGCCGCCTGATGGAGACCGAACGCCCCGCAATGGCGGCGGTCGGCCCAGTCGGCCAGTTGGAAAGCTACGAGGCCTTCACGGCAAGGTTCGGCGGCGGGAAGCTGCGTGCTGCGGAATGAGGGCCGCGCCATGGCCTTCATGCGGGGCCTCACCTTTCCGGGCGGCCATCAGCCGGTCCTGAGGGGCGGGGGCGTCTATCTGCGCTACCCCTCACTGACCGATTTCGCCGAATGGGCGCATTTGCGCTCCAGCAGCCGGGATTTTCTCGCGCCATGGGAACCTCAGTGGTCCGAGGACGACCTGAGCAAAAGCGCCTTCCGCCGCCGCATCAAACGTTACCAGCGCGAAACCCGGCAGGACACTGCCTACGCTTTCTTCATTTTCAGCGCCGCGACCGATGAGCTATTGGGCGGCTGCACCCTCACCAATGTCCGGCGCGGCGTCGCCCAATGCTGCACGCTGGGCTACTGGATCGGCGAACGCTTCGCCCGCCAGGGCCACATGCATGACGCGGTGAAGTCTCTCATTCCGTTCATCTTCGGAACCCTCGGCCTTCACCGCATCGAAGCCGCCTGCCTTTCTACCAATGAGCCGTCGAAAAACCTTCTCATCAAGGCCAGTTTCCGGCAGGAAGGGGTGGCGCGCCGCTATCTCTTGATCGACGGTGCGTGGCAGGACCATGTGCAGTTCGCTTTGCTCGCCGAAGATTTGACGAGCTAAATTATTCGGGCCTGATTCCGCGCCCTATCAACCGTCAGGACACTCCGTTGCTGAAACGCTTTGCCCCTGTTGCCGCCTTTTTTGCGATTCTGGTCGCGGTCTTCGCCGCACACGCCGCAAATCTCGCCGTGCCGAAAAGCACGATGGACAGCCATGCGATAGATTTTGCAGGCCAGCAGCCCGTGATCGACGTGCGCAATGTGCTGATTCCCTATCAGCCGCCTTCGGGTGAGGAACGTGACGGCTCGCACTGGTACATGCTGAGCGCGGCGAATGATGGCGTGCGCCCCGTCACCCGCATCCTGCAAGCGGGCCAGCCGCCCGGCATTGGCCTGCGCTTTTTCCCGGCCTCGACGCGGCCCGAAATTCTTCAGGTCGCCAGTTCCGAAGCAGGCATTGTGATCGAAAACACCAATGCCTATGGCCGCAAATCCTTCCGCGTGACCATTCCGCCTGCCTCGGCGGGCCCCATCGCGATCCGCCTGCGCAACGCGTCGGTCGAACCTACCATCCTTGCCTGGACCGAACCGGCCATCGCTGGCCATAACCGCCAACTCGCCATTCTGCTTGCAGCCGTCGCGGGCCTCATCGCTGCCGCCGCCGCCATCATGGCCGGTGTTGCGGTGATGACCGGCCATTTCGCCCCACGCTGGACGGCGATCTTCATCTTCGCGGTGCTGTTCACGCGGCTTGCGGGTGCAGGCATGTTCGATGCGAGCATCGCAACCGGTGTGGGCGGGCCTTATGGCATTGTCGCGGCGCTGGCCTGTCTTGCGCTTGTCGCGGGCGCGCGGCTGGCCAATCACATAGTGCCCTTGGCCAATGCCTGGCCGCGCTACGAACGCTATTTCAAATGGAGCCTGCGCGGCGTTCTGGTTCTGGCGCTGCTCGCCTTTGTCGGCATTCCGGGCGCCGCAATCTTCGCCAATGTGGCCGTGGTGTTCGGCACCGTGGCCATCGCCGCCTATCTGATCGACCGTGGTCGCCACGGCGTGCAAACCGCGCGCGTGGTCGCCCCTAGCGCCGCCATCTTCTCGCTGGTGGTGCTGGCCGCCGCTGTCGGCGCCTTTGGCGGCTTCGGCAACAATTTCGTGGCGCCCGCAGCCGTTGGCGGGTTCGCGGCGGCAGGCACTGTGCTTCTCGCGCTCGCCATCGCCGCGGGAGAGGGCATCGCCATTCTGCCGCCCCTGCATTTGCCGCACTTGCCACATCTGCCCCATCTCACACGCGGTGCGGCGGCGCCCGCCAAAGCTGCGGCATCATCGGAGCCGTCGACATCCACAGTCTCCAGTGCGGCCATTGCCGCCGCGCAACAGGGCGTGTTCGATCTCGATATGTATAGCGGCCAACTCACGCTTTCGGGCGATGCCGTGCTTCTGATGGGCGAAGACGGCGGTGGCGGCCACTGGCCGGTGGAAGACTGGATCAGCCGCATCCATCCCGATGACCGCGAGGTATTTAAAGCCGCGCTCGCCGACTATGCGCCGCAGATCGGTATTTCGTTCCGCATGGAATTCCGCCAGCAAGCCGAAGGTGGGCGCTATCCGTGGTTCGAATTGCGCGCGAGCATGTTGGGCGACAAGCCGCCCGCGCGGCGCTGCCTCGGCCTGATCGCGGATGTCACTATGCGCAAGAACGCCGAAGTCCTGCCCGCGCCCGCCCCGCATGTCGATCTGCTCACCGGCCTCGGCAATCGCCTCGGCCTGATGAACACACTCGAAGGCATCAATGTGAAAGACGCGACTTTTGCGATGCTCGATATCGACCGTTTCAAGAGCGTGCATTCCAGCCTTGGCCATGATGGTGCCGATGCGGTGCTGGTGGGCCTCGCACAACGGCTTGAGCAACGCTTCAAAACCAGCGCCAAAGCCTTTCGCGTCGGCGGGGATTCCTTTGCCATGATCTTCCGCGCCGGCAGCAACGGCCCCGCCGCGCTTGGCGCCGAACTGGTGGAAATCTGCAACGACGAACACACGGTGAGCGGACGCAGCGTATTTGCACCCGCAAGCGTCGGCGTCGCGCTGGGCCGCGAGGTCGAGGACCCGATGGAACTCTTGCGCAACGCCGAGCTCGCGCTGCTTCAGGCCAAGCGGCAAGGGGGGGGCTGCGCCCGCGTTTACGTGCGCGATTTCGCGGCACTGGCCCCGCAAGATGGCGTGCGCCTCGAAGCAGAATTGCGCCAGGCGCTGAGCGAAAACCAGTTGGATGTGTTCTATCAGCCCATCATCCGCCTTGCAGATGGCGTGCTCTGTGGTTTTGAGGCGTTGCTGCGCTGGCACCATCCGGTCAAGGGCCTGATCTCGCCGTCCGATTTCATTCCCCATTCCGAAACCAGTGGGCTGATCGTCAATCTCGGCCGTTTCGCGCTCGAACGGGCCACGGCGGATCTGGAAAACTGGCAACGCTTTTTCCCGCTCGCCCACCCGCTATTTGCAAGCGTCAATGTCTCACGCCGCCAGTTCCGCGATACCGAGTTCGAAAATTTCATGGCGCAGCTTGTGGCGAACAGCCAGATCGCACCAGGCACGCTAAAGCTCGAAATCACCGAAAGCGCACTCGGCGCCGATCCCAAAGCCCGCCATGCGCTGGAACGGCTGCGCGCCCTCGGTGTCGGCCTGTCGATAGATGATTTCGGCACCGGCCTTTCCAGCCTGAGCCAATTGAAAGATTTGCCTTTCGATACGGTGAAGATCGACCGCAGCTTCCTTGCCCGTCATGGCGGCACACAGGATGAGAATGACGGCACGGTGATCCTCGGCTCCATCGTGGCGCTCGCCCACGATCTGAAGCGCGACGTGATTGTCGAAGGTGTGGAGAGTGAGGCCGATGCGCAATGGCTGCGCGACATGGGCTGCGCCTATGCGCAAGGCTTCTATTACGCCCCGCCGCTTCCCGCCTCCGAAGCGCTCAACTTCATCGCATTGCGCTACGACACGCTGGAGGGCGAGAGTTCAGGCCCGGCCGGTGTGAGCTGAAAGCCCCGACATATCAATGCCGAGCGTCTTCAACGCCCGGCTCCATTTGTCGTCCAGCCCATGGTCGAAAATAATCGCCGTGTCGGCATCGCAGTGAACCCAGCCATTGGCGCGGATTTCATCTTCGATCTGCCCGCCATCCCAGCCCGCATAGCCAAGCGCAAACAGCGCCTGCTGCGGCCCGTGCCCCTTCGCCATTGCGTGTAGAATATCGAGTGTCGCGGTGAGCGAAATATCCTCTGTCACGGCCAGGGTGGAATCTTCGCTCTCAAACTCGCCCGAATGTAAGATAAAGCCGCGTCCCGTCTCCACCGGCCCACCGAACAGAATGGGACTTTCCGGCGTCTGCGCGGTGACGCCAATGCCGAGTTTGTCCATCATCTCGCGGAAGGAAAGCCCTTCCACCGCCTTGTTGATGATGATCCCCATCGCGCCCTCGCTCGAATGCGCGCACATGAAGATGACAGTTTTTTCAAACCGGGGGTCGGCCATGCCGGGCAAGGCAATCAGCAGCTTGCCTTCCAGAAAGCTCTCGCCGCCCTCCTGGCGCCTGGATGTTTTGCGCGTCATGGCGGGCAGGGTAGAGCGGTTGGCCTGTTCCATCAATCAGTGAAATGTTGGCAATCAATGAATATGGCGGCCATAGCGGGTGCTTTGCGGGGCATTCAAGGTAAGCTAGAACAGGATCACGCTTTAAAGGGAGAGACGTATGACAATCAAAGTAGGCGACAAAATTCCGTCAGCAACGCTGATGCAAATGAAAGATGGCGGCCCCAAGCCCGTCACAACCGATGAACTGTTCGGCGGCAAAAAGGTCGTCGTCTTCGCGCTGCCTGGCGCGTTCACACCCACCTGCTCGGCCAAACACCTGCCGGGTTTCATCAGCCATGCCGATGACATTCGCGGCAAAGGCGTGGATGCGATTGCCTGTATCTCGGTGAACGATGCTTTTGTGATGGGCGCCTGGGGCGATCAGCAAAAAGCGGGCGACAAGGTGCAAATGCTGGCCGATGGTAACGGCGATCTCACCAAGGCACTCGGCCTTGAGATGGATGGCTCGAAATTCGGCATGGGCAAGCGCAGCCAGCGCTATTCCATGGTGGTGGAAAACGGCGTGGTCAAGGAACTCAATGTCGAGGAGCCGGGCGCCTTCTCGGTCTCCAGCGCCGAACACGTCATCAAGCAGTTATAAGTTCAGGGAATGGCCGCGCGGGCCAAAGCGTCCGCGCGCTCGTTCTCCACATGGTTGGAATGGCCCTTCACCCAGCGCCATGAAACGTCATGGCCACTAAGCGCGCTACTCAGTTCCTTCCACAAATCTTCATTCTTCACAGGCTTTTTGTCGGCCGTTTTCCAGCCGTTTTTCTTCCAGCCCAAAATCCACTTGGTCGCGCCACCCATGACATAGCGTGAATCGGTGTGCACCGTGACGGTCGACGGTTGCTTCAAAGCGCGCAGCGCCTCGATCACCGCCATCATTTCCATGCGGTTATTGGTGGTGGCTTTTTCACCGCCGGAAATTTCGCGCTCATGCCCGCCGCTACGCAAAATCGCGCCCCAGCCACCGGGACCGGGGTTTCCAGAACAAGCGCCATCGGTGAAAATATCAATCATGGCCTTGCTCAAAACCCATACTCCGCCGCAGTTTTGGCGCGTAAATGAAACCGCAAACGCCGGGAATATTCGCGCGGGTCCTTGGGCCGCACCAAAGCGGTCGGGTCCGGGTTCAGCCAGTCATAAAGCCGGGTCAATAAAAAGCGCAAAGCCGCACCGCGCGCCAGAACTGGCAAAGCATCGCGTTCCGCATCGCTCAGCGCCCGCCGCTTGCGATAGGCCGCAATCAGCGCCTGTCCTTTGGTAATGTTGTAAGCGCCATCACTCTCAAAGCACCAGGCGTTCAACATCACAGCCAGGTCATAGGCAAAGGCATCGTTACAGGCGAAATAAAAATCTATCAGCCCCGAAACCTTGCCCTCCATAAAGAGGACATTGTCGGGAAACAGATCGGCATGAATGACGCCAGAGGGCAGCCCCGTCGGCCACGCCGCCTCAAAGCCGCGCATGGCGTCTTCAATCAGCGCGCGCAAACCATCCTGCACCGAATCCGCCCCCGCGGCGGTTGCCGCCACCAGCGGCTTCCACCCTTGCGGCCCCAGCGCATTAGGCCGCTGGATGGCAAAACCTTCACCGGCCTCATGCAGCCGCGCCAGCGCCGCGCCCGCCTCGGCGCAGTGCCCAACCTCCGGCCGCCGCAGCGACAGCCCGTCCAGCCAGGTCAGCAGCGCCGCAGGCCGCCCGTTCAGAATCATGGACTGCGCGCCATCCTTCCGCCTAACAGGCAGGGGGCAGGCGATCCCGCGTGCGGCCAAATGCTCCATCAACCCGAGGAAAAAGGGCAGATCCGGCACATGCACCCGCTTTTCATAAAGCGTGAGAATATAGGCGCCCGTAGAGGTCTGGAGCGCGAAATTGGTGTTCTCCACGCCTTCCGCGATGCCTTTGAAGCTCCGTGGCGCGCCAATATCATAGTCGCGCAACAGCTCCTCAAGATCGTCAAAGGAGACTTCTGTATAAACCGCCATGTTCCCCGCGCTTCCCCTTTTGAGCACCCTTCGGTACAGTCCCGCCGCGCTCGGGCAGCATGGGTGGAGGAGTCGTTCGCAGGCTCCCAAAAGTCAAGCAGAGAGCGGCATTTTAGAAGCGCCAAACCTCATTTCGATGAACACATGAAATTTGTGAGCACATGAAAAACGTCACGCGCAGCCTTGTTCTCGTCCTCATCCTCCCGCTGCTGGGGGCCTGCCAGACCGAGCGCATGCTCGCCAAATGTCCCTCCACGGCCATCCTGGCGGAAACCTCGTCGCTGTCGTCCTTCACGCCGGGCAAGCCAATGACGCCCGAAAATCTCATCTACCGCATCGACACGCGGCGCACGACGACCAACTGTTCCATCGACAAGGACACGAACACAGCGGATTCCAGCCTGGAACTCAGCTTCCGCGCCTTCCGGCAGAAAGGCGGCGCCGCCGCGCAATACACCGTGCCCTTCTTCGTCGCGATCAACGATTCCGATGGCAAGCTGGTGCTGAAAAAAATGTATTCTACCGCGCTGGTTTTCCAACCCGGCCAGACCCAGGTGGATTTCACGCAAAGCGTCGATTCTCTTCCCGTGAAGGTCGCGCCCACCAAGCAGGCGTTCGATTATCACCTGATCGTCGGCCTCTATCTCACCCGGCAACAGCTTGAATATAACCGCAAGACAAACCGCTACGCCGAATGAGTTCGCTTCTTGAAGACTTGTCGGCCATCGTCGGCGCGGCCTTCGCTGCCGAAGGTCTTGATGCCAGTTTAGGCCGTGTCCAGCCCGCAGACCGTCCCGACCTTGCACAATTCCAGTGCAACGGTGCACTCGCCGCCGCCAAACAGGCCAAAGCCAATCCGCGCGCAATCGCGGAAAAAATAGCGAGCCACCTGAGCGCCGATCCTCGCTTTACAAAAGTGGACATCGCAGGCCCCGGCTTCATCAACCTGACCCTTCAGGATTCGTTGATTGCGCAACGCGCACAAACACTGGCAGGTGATGCCACACTCGGCGCGCCCAATAGCGGCGCGGGCAAAACCGTGGTGATAGATTTCGGCGGCCCCAATGTCGCCAAGCCGATGCATGTCGGCCATTTGCGCTCCTCCATCATCGGCGATTGCCTGCAACGCCTCACCCGCGCCAATGGCTGGCATGTGGTGAGCGATGTGCATCTGGGCGATTGGGGCCTGCAAATGGGCCAGCTCATCAGCGAAATCCAGCATCGCGGCCTTGCCCCCATCTATTACGATGCCGCCTTCAATGGTCCGTACCCGGAACAATCCCCGGTGACGATGGATGATCTGGAAGAGATTTATCCCACCGCCTCCGCCGCCTGCAAAGCCGACCCCGCGCGTCTGGAAGAAGCCCGCGCCGCCACAGCCGATCTGCAAGCGGGCAGGGCAGGCTACCGCGCGCTATGGAAGCATTTTGTCACCGTCTCCGAAGTCGGGCTGGAGCGTGAATTCGGCAGCCTCGGCGTCCATTTCGATCTGTGGAACGGCGAGGCCAGTGTCGATCCGCTGATCCAGCCGATGGTGGACGATCTGAAAGCCCGCGGCTTCGCTGAAATGAGCGATGGCGCCCTCGTCGTGCCGGTGGCGCGCGAGACAGATAAAAAAGAAATGCCGCCGCTCATCCTGCTCAAATCGGATGGCGCGGTCCTCTACGGCACAACCGATCTTGCCACCATCATCGACCGGGTGCGTGAACAAAATCCCGACCTCATTCTCTATGTGGTGGATCACCGCCAGCACGGCCATTTCGAACAGGTGTTCCGCGCCGCCGAAAAAGCCAAGCTGAACGGCAAGGCCGAACTCGAACATGTCGGCTATGGCACAATGAACGGGCCGGACGGCAAGCCCTTCAAAACCCGCGTCGGCGGCGTGATGAAACTGTTCGACCTCATCGCCATGGCGACGGAAGAAGCGCAAAAGCGTATCGCCGAGCAGGGCTTGGCTGCCGATTATTCCGATGAAGAACGCGCCGACATCGCGCGCAAAGTCGGCATCGCCACCATTAAATTCGCCGATCTCTCCAACCACCGGCAGACCGATTACATTTTCGATCTCGCCCGCTTCTCCCGCTTCGAAGGCAAGACCGGCCCCTACCTCCAATACGCAGCGGTGCGCATCCAGTCGATCCTGCGCCGCGCCGAAGCCGAAGGGCACACACCGTCTTTGCCGGTCGTCCAGTCGGCTGAGGAGCGCAACCTCGCGCTGCGCCTGCTCTCGCTGCCCGATGCCATGCTGGCGGCGGAGGCCAAACGCGCCCCCAACATCCTGTGTGATTTCGCCTTCTCCCTGGCGCAGGATTTCAGCCGCTTCTACACAGAGCACCACATCCTCTCCGAATCAGATGCGGAACTCAGAGCGGCCCGCCTCGGCCTTTGCCAGGTCACTTTGGCCGCCCTCATCAAGGTTCTGGACCTTCTAGGCATCGAAGTTCCACCAAGGATGTGAGCAGTTTTGGGGCCCGCGTTGACTCGACTCATCGCCCCCCTATGATGCCCCCAACGTCGCTCCCCGCCGCGAGGCGCAGAGCTACGGCCATCGATCTCCCGCGCGGGAGAGACCGGCACAAGATGCAGGCGCCGAAGGAGCAACCGCCCCGGAAACTCTCAGGCAAAAGGACCGCGCACGGAGTCGAAATTCTGGAAAGCAGAGCGGCACGTTCGCTCTCACCGAAGGGGTAATCCCAAGCACTCGGCATAAGCCAGGGCGCGAAGGGGGAAATCTCTCAGGTCCGATGACAGAGGGGCGCGTATCCGGGTTTCCCGGTCAACGCGCCATTCAACCTTTTGCCGGACCATGTATGACAGACCAAACCCAAGGCCTGAAAAAGACCCCGCTCCATGCGTTGCATCTGGAGCTTGGCGCGAAAATGGTGCCCTTCGCGGGCTATGACATGCCCGTGCAATATCCCACCGGCGTTCTCAAAGAACATCTGCACACGCGCGAGAAGGCGGGCCTGTTCGATGTCTCCCACATGGGCCAACGCCTGCTCACCGGCCCCTCCCACGCCGTCACTGCCGCAGCCCTCGAAACCTTCACACCGGGCGATTTCCAAAGCCTCGGTGAGGGCCGCATTCGCTACACGCTGCTGCTCAACCCCAATGGCGGCATCGTCGATGATCTCATGGTCACGCGTTTCGCTGGCACGCAGAACGAAGGCACGCTCGGCCTCATCGTCAATGCCGGGCGGAAGGATGAAGACGATCCCTTCATCCGCAAACATCTGCCCCCAGAGGTGAAATTCACCGCGCTGGAAGATCGCGCGCTGCTCGCGCTGCAAGGCCCGCTCGCGCAAAGCGTTCTCGCCCGCCATTGCGAACAAGCCGCCAACCTCTCTTTCATGTCGGCAATCCATGCGGATGTAGATGGCATTGCCTGCACGATCTCCCGCTCCGGCTACACAGGCGAAGATGGCTACGAAATCTCTGTCCCCGCTGACGCCGCAGAAAAAATCGCCCGCGCGCTCCTCGCAGAACCAGAAGTCCTGCCCATTGGCCTCGGTGCGCGCGACTCTTTGCGTCTCGAAGCAGGCATGTGCCTCTACGGTCACGATATAGACGAGACAACCAATCCAATAGAAGCAGGGCTCACCTTCGCCATCGGCAAACGCCGCAAGATGGAAAAGAATTTCCCGGCTGCCGAAAAGATTATGGATGAATTGTTCAACGGTGCCATTCGCCTACGCGTCGGCATCCGTCCGGATGGCAAAGCCCCCGCGCGTGAAGGCACGGAGATAGCGGATAAAACAGGCCGCATTATCGGCCGCATCACCAGTGGCGGCTTCGGCCCCAGCGTGAACGCGCCCATCGCCATGGGCTATGTAGAGCCAAAATTCGCCGCCGATGGCACGGAGCTAAATCTGATCGTGCGCGGCAAACCAAACCCGGCCCGCGTGGTTCCCATGCCCTTCGTGCCGCATCGTTACAAACGTGGATCATAGGTGGAAACAATGAGCGAAGTCCGTTTCACAGACCAACATGAATGGGTGCGCCTCGAAGGCGACATCGCCGCCATCGGCATCACCAAATTCGCCGCCGAACAATTAGGCGATGTGGTGTTCGTCGAAGTGCCGGAAGCTGGCCGCACCCTCGAAGCCAATGCGGAAGCTGCCGTGGTGGAAAGCGTAAAAGCCGCCAGCGAAGTCTACGCTCCGCTCGCAGGCACAGTGACAGAAGGCAACACCGCCCTCGCCGACGACCCCGCCAAAGTAAATGCAGACCCGGAAGGCGAAGGCTGGTTCTTCAAACTGAAACTCGCAAACAAAGCGGATTTCGAAACTCTGATGACGCAAACCCAATACGAAGACTTCGTAAAAGGCCTCTAACCACCAAGAAAAATTGGTGTCATGGCCCGCCAAGTGCGGGCCACCCAGGTGAAAGCGGCAAGCCGTAGCAGGATAAACCCAAATGCGTTACCACCCCCTCACCCCAACAGACCGCGCAGACATGCTCGCCAAAATCGGCGCGCCCGATGTGAACGCACTGTTCCGCGACGTGCCGAAAGAAGCCATTGTCTCCCGCGCCAAATTCGATCTGCCCGATACCAAGGGCGAACTCGATGTCGAGCGCATCCTCTCGCGCTTCTCCGCGCAAAGCACTGCCGCAGGCGCCGTGCCGTTTTTCTGCGGCGCAGGGGCCTATCGCCACCACGTCCCCGCATCGGTCGATCACCTGATCCAGCGCTCGGAATTCCTCACCTCCTACACGCCCTATCAGCCGGAAATCGCGCAAGGAACCCTGCAATATCTTTTCGAATTCCAAACCCAGGTCGCGCTCCTCACCGGCATGGAAGTCGCCAACGCCTCGATGTATGACGGCTCCACCGCCGCCGCTGAAGCGGTGTTGATGGCCCAGCGCCTCACCCGCCGCAAAAAAGCAATCCTCTCCGGCGGCGTGCATCCCCATTATGCCGAAACCATCGAAACCGTTGCCGCCCTGCAAGGCGAAGTGATCCGCGCCCCCGTCACGCCCGGCGAAGCGGAAGACATCGCGGCGATGATCGACGATTCTACCGCTTGCGTCGTCGTACAAAGCCCGGATGTATTCGGCTTAATCAGAAACCTGCGCCCCATAGCAGAGGCCGCCCACGCCAAAGGCGCGCTCCTCATCGCCGTCTGCACCGAAATCGTTTCGTTAGGCTTGCTCGAATCCCCCGGCGCACAAGGCGCAGACATTGTGGCCGCCGAAGGCCAATCCATCGGCAACAGCCTCAATTTCGGCGGGCCTTATGTTGGCCTCTTCGCCACGCGCGAAAAATTCCTGCGCCAGATGCCAGGCCGCATCTGCGGTGAAACCGTGGATGCAGAAGGGCGCCGTGGCTACGTGCTCACGCTCTCCACCCGCGAACAACACATCCGCCGCGAAAAAGCGACGAGCAATATCTGCACCAATTCTGGCCTGTGCTGCCTCGCCTTCACCATCCACCTGTCGCTCTTGGGCGAAGAAGGGCTCACCCGCCTCTCCCGCCTCAATCACGCCACAGCCTCCGCGCTGGCAGACAGATTAATCAAAATCCCCGGCGTCGATCTCATCACACCCGCCTTCTTCAACGAATTCACGCTCCGCCTGCCAAAATCGGCAGCAGAGATCGTCGATCAATTGGTGGATGAAAACATCATCGCCGGTGTCCCCGCCTCGCGCCTGCTGCCGAACGATCCGAACGCCACAAACCTTCTCATCATCGCCGCCACCGAAACCACCAGCGAAGACGATTGCGCCACCTTCGCCCAAGCCCTCGCCGGAGCCCTCTGATGCTGAACTCGAAAGGCCGCCCCACCGGCGCAGGATCTGCGCAAGGCGAAACATTCCAGACTATCTCCGGCGATCGCGGCCTCGATCATGAAGAAGCGCTGATCTTCGAACTCGGCCGCCCCGGCATGACAGGTGTGGATTTTCCGCAAAGCCAGATTTCAGAATCTCGCCTTGGCGGGCAGCGCCGCCAAGCCCCCATCGGTCTACCCGGCCTCTCCGAGCCGGAAGTTGTGCGCCACTATGTGCGCCTGTCGCGCAAGAACTACGCCATCGACAGCGGGCTCTATCCGCTCGGCTCCTGCACAATGAAACACAATCCGCGCCTCAACGAAAAAATGGCGCGCCTCCCCGGCTTCGCAGATGTGCATCCCCTCCAGCCGCAAAAAACCGTGCAAGGCGCACTCGCGCTGATCTCAGAACTGATGCGCTGGCTGACAACCCTCACCGGCATGCACACGGTCGCCATGTCGCCCAAGGCAGGCGCGCATGGCGAACTCTGCGGCCTGCTCGCCATCCGCGCCGCGATTGAGGCGCGCGGCGAAACCCGCAAACGCATCCTCGTGCCGCAATCCGCCCACGGCACCAACCCAGCCACCGCAGCTCTCGCCGGTTTCACCGTCGATGAAGTCCCAGCCACCGCGGATGGCCATGTCGATGCCGATGCGCTGGAAGCAAAACTCGGCCCCGATGTTGCGGCCATCATGCTGACCAACCCCAACACCTGCGGCTTGTTCGAGCCACGCATCCTGGAAATGGCCAACGCCGTCCACGCGGCGGGCGCGTATTTTTATTGCGACGGCGCGAACTTCAATGCCATCGCAGGCCGTGTCCGCCCCGGCGACCTCGGCGTCGATGCGATGCACATCAACCTGCACAAAACCTTCTCCACCCCCCATGGCGGCGGCGGCCCCGGCGCAGGCCCCGTCGTGTTGTCGAAAGCCCTCGCCCCATTCGCGCCACTCCCGCTGCTGACGCATGATGAGAATGGCTTCCACTATGTCGAACATCACGACGATGTGAAGGCGGGCAGGGCGCCCTTCGGCCGCATGTCAGCCTTCCACGGCCAGATGGGCATGTTCGTCCGCGCTCTCAGCTACATGCTCAGCCACGGCGCGGATGGCATCCGCCAGGCTTCCGAAGATGCGGTGCTCTCCGCTAACTACGTCCTCGCCTCGCTCAAAGATGTGATGAGCGCCCCCTTCGGCGAAGGCCCCTGTATGCACGAAGCCTTGTTCGACGACAGCTTCCTCGAAGGCACCGGCGTCACCACGCTCGATTTCGCCAAAGCAATGATCGACGAAGGCTACCACCCGATGACGATGTATTTCCCACTCGTCGTCCACGGCGCGATGCTGATCGAACCCACGGAATCGGAATCAAAAGAAAGCCTCGACCGCTTCATCCACGTCCTGCGCACACTGGCTGAGGAAGCCAAAGTCGGAAACACATCCCGCTTCGAAGGCGCCCCCCACCTTGCCCCCCGCCGCCGCCTGGACGAAACCCTCGCCGCGCGCAAACCGGTGTTGCGTTGGAAGGAAGCCGCGCCAGTTCCAGTGGCAGCGGCAGCCGAATAACCCCACCTCCCCCATGTGGGGAGGTCGACGCGCGGTAGCGCGGCGGGTGGGGGGCTGTCTCAACGAACTCCACTACCAGAACACCCAGCAAAAAAATGGCCCCGCGGAGAGAGAGCCAGCGGGGCCAGTGATAATCGGCGGTGTCACTCGCCAGTCGAAGATTTCGTCACGAACAAAGTTTGGGCGTCATACCTGCCGGTGGTTTTGTGTCCTTGTCGCTGCACGCCTGATCGAGCTGGCTTTGTGTCAGCCCATGGGCGCGTGAAAGATCAGTCCCTTTAAAACTCGTGATCGAGAGATTCGCTCCCGTGAAATCTGCGCCGTCGAGTTTCGCATGTGCAAGGTTGGCGCCCGCGAGATCCGCACCCCGAAACGACGCGCCGGAAAAATTCGCGAAAGACATGCACATCATCACAAGCTTGGCGTCATCAAACTGCGCGCCGGAAAGATCGCCCGTCTTGACGCATTGATGGCTCAAATCCGCTCCGCGCAAATCGCAGTTCACGCAATCGGCCTTGCCCGCCTTGATTCCCGCCACAGCCGCCGGATCGGGGCCAAGCGTCGCCCCTTGCGCCAAAGGGCTCGCCAGCACCATCAAGACTGTCAAAACCCGGATCAAACTTTTGTCCCACCACGTTACGCGCTTTTGCGCTCCCCAGTGTTTCTGCAAACTCCATGCCTGATGCTCCAAGGTTAATTGCTCCCGCAATTGCATCCATCGCACGCGAAAAATACCTGCAAAACCACGCGCAAACAGCCTTAACAACGCAATTGTCTCAAAATGGAGATGTGTCTCAAACACGCGCCAAATGTGTCTTCACGCGGGCCAGAGTGAAGCGAACCTTAACGCCACAAAGCAAAAGGGCGGCCCGCAAAGACCGCCCTTTCGAATTCATGCTGGAGCCGAAGGTTTCAGCTACAGCCGCTGGTGCCGCCGCAGGTGTTGCACTTCATGCAGGTGCCATTGCGCACCAACGTAAAGTTTCCGCACTGGCCGCAGGCATCGCCTTCAAAGCCTTTCATGCGGGCTTCAGCAGCGCGCTTGGCCTGAACCTCGCGGGCCTTGCCAGCCATGCTCGCCGCATCATTCGCCCGCTTGGTCACGCGCGCGCCAATGGCTTCCACCAACTCGCCCACCGGGTTGTCACGACCAGCAGCCTCCAGAACCGCTTCACGCAGTTCCATCATCGCATCGGCCACGCCGGGCGCGGCATCGTCATAGACCTCAACCTCTACATCCGCGTTCTGGTCATACTCATGGGCATGTTCATGGTGAAAGGCCAGCGCCACCGCGGCATTGCCTTGCACCAGCGAAAGCTGCCCAAAGTTGCCCCGCATATACCCGGTAGACGCGACCCGTGAGACAGCCACTTCGCGCGGTCCGCCGCCTTCTTTCTCGCCGCCGCCGAGATCCGCATCATGATGCGGCTGCACATGCGCAAGATCGTTGCGGCCCAGGTAAGACACCGCCAATTCGCGGAAGACATAATCCAGAAGGCTGGTCGCGTTCTTGATCGAGTCATTGCCAATCACCAGCCCCGCCGGTTCAAAGCGGGTGAAGGTGAAGGCCTCGACAAATTCTTCCAGCGGCACGCCATATTGCAGGCCAATAGAAATCGCGATGGCGAAATTGTTCATCAGGCTGCGGAAGGCCGCGCCTTCCTTGTGCATGTCGATGAAGATTTCACCAGGCCGCCCGTCTTCATATTCGCCGGTGCGCAGGTAAACCTTGTGTCCCCCCACAACCGCTTTTTGCGTATAGCCCTTGCGCCGCTGGGGCAGGCGCTCGCGCTCACGCTCGCGCTCATGCACCACCCGCTCGACAATCTTCTCGACAATCCGTTCCGACATCACCGTCGCGCGCTGCGCCGCAGGTGCGGACAACACATCTTCCAGCTCGTCTTCTTCGTCATCAAACGCAAAGACGGAAGATGCGAGCGGCTGCGAAAGTTTCGAGCCATCGCGATAGAGCGCATTGGCCTTCAGCGCCAGTTTCCACGACAGCATATAGCTCTCGCCACATTCCTTGACGCTCGCCGAACTCGGCATGTTGATCGTCTTGGAAATCGCGCCGGAGATGAAAGGCTGCACCGCCGCCATCATGCGAATATGGCTTTCGACCGAAAGCGCCCGCTTGCCAATGCGCCCGCAAGGATTGGCGCAATCGAACACCGGCAAATGCTCGGCCTTCAGATGCGGCGCCCCTTCCAGCGTCATCGCCCCGCAGACATGCAAGTTCGCCGCATCAATCTCGGCGCGCGAAAAACCGATAGAGCGCAACAGATCAAAATCCGGTGCATCCAGTTCTTCGGTGCTCAGTTTCAGCGTATCGGTGCAGAATTTCTCGCCCAGCGTCCACTTGTTGAACACAAAGCGAATGTCGAACGCCGATTCCAGCGCCGCTTCAATCCGGCCCAGTTCCTCGTCGCCAAAGCCGCGTGCAGCCAAGGCAGCGGTGGTAACGCCAGCACTGATGCTTTCCAGCGTCGCATGGCCCACCGCATAGGCAACAATGTCGTCAATTTCGGTCTGCGCATAGCCAAGGGTGCGCAACGCTTCCGGCACGCAGCGGTTGATGATCTTGAAATATCCGCCACCCGCCAGCGTTTTGAATTTCACCAGCGCAAAGTCCGGCTCCACGCCGGTGGTGTCGCAATCCATCACCAGCCCAATCGTGCCGGTGGGTGCAATCACGCTCGCCTGCGCATTGCGGAAACCGTGCTCGCTGCCAAGCTCCAATGCCTCATCCCAGGCGCGCCCCGCCGCATGGGCAAGGTCGATCTGCGCAACAGCTTCAAGGTCGAGCGGAACAGGTGCGGTGGAAAGGGCTTCGTAGCCAGTCTTTTCGCCATGCGCCGCGCGCGCATGGTTGCGGATAACCCGCAGCATGGACTCGCGATTGGCGTTGAATTCCGGGAACGGCCCCAACTCCGCCGACATTTCGGCAGACGTGCGATAAGAAACGCCGGTCATCACAGCCGAAATCGCGCCCGCAATCGCGCGCCCCTCGCGGCTGTCATAAGACTTGCCCGCCGTCATCAAAAGGCCGCCAATATTGGCGAAACCCAGGCCCAGCGTGCGATAGTCATAAGAAAGCTGCGCAATCTCACGGCTCGGGAACTGCGCCATCATCACCGAGATTTCGAGCACAATGGTCCACAGCCGCACGGCATGTTCAAACGCGTCCACATCGAACGTGCCATCCACGCGGCGGAACTGCATCAGGTTCAGCGAGGCAAGGTTACACGCCGTATCGTCCAGGAACATATATTCCGAGCACGGATTAGATGCACGAATCTCGCCGCCCGCCGGGCAGGTGTGCCAGTCATTGACCGTGGTGTGGAACTGAATGCCCGGATCGGCACACGCCCATGCCGCATAGGAAATCTTCTCCCACAATTCGCGCGCCGGAAGCGATTTGATGACCTTGCCACCACGGCGCGCCGTCAAATTCCATTCTTCGTCATTGGCGACCGCGCGCAAAAACGCATCGGTCACGCGCACGGAATTGTTCGAGTTCTGGCCCGAAACCGACATGTAGGCTTCAGAATCCCAATCGGTGTCATAGGTGCGGAAGTCGATGTCCTTGTAACCCTGCTTGGCAAACGAGATCACACGCTCAATGTAATTGTCGGGGATCATGGATTTGCGCGCGGCTTTAATTTCGCGGCGCAGGGCAGGGTTCTTCTTCGCATCGAAGCAATCGTCGTTCGAGCCTTCGCAGTTTACGCAAGCCTTCAAAACCGCCTTCAAATGGCGTTCGGCCAGCTTGGAGCCCGCCACCATCGCGGCGACCTTCTGCTCCTCGATCACCTTCCACTCGATGAAATCTTCAATATCGGGATGGTCCACATCCACAATCACCATCTTGGCCGCGCGCCGCGTGGTGCCGCCCGATTTGATGGCGCCCGCAGCCCGGTCGCCAATCTTCAAAAAGCTCATCAGCCCGGAAGATTTGCCGCCGCCCGAAAGCCGCTCGCTCTCGCCGCGCAGCGCGGAGAAATTGGTGCCGGTGCCGGAGCCATATTTGAACAGCCGCGCCTCGCGCGTCCAAAGATCCATGATCCCGCCTTCATTGACGAGATCGTCCTGCACGCCCTGAATAAAACAGGCATGCGGCTGCGGGTGCTCATAGGCGGACGCCGATTTGGTCAGCTCGCCGGTGATGTGATCGACATAAAAATGGCCCTGGCTCGGCCCGTCGATGCCATAGGCCCAATGCAGGCCGGTGTTGAACCATTGCGGAGAGTTGGGGGCAGCCTTCTGAGTCGCGAACATGTGGCACAGCTCGTCATAAAACGCGCGCGCATCGCTCTCGCTGTCAAAATAGCCGCCCTTCCAGCCCCAATAGGTCCAGGTTCCCGCCATGCGGTCGAACACCTGCTTGGCCGAATTCTCGCCCACAATCTCGTCACTGGCGGCTTCTTTGCGCCACAGCCATTCCGGCACGCCGTCTTCCGTCACGGGCTTCAGGGCGCTGGGCACGCCCGCTTTGCGGAAATATTTCTGGGCGAGGACATCGCAGGCCACCTGGCTCCAGCTTTCGGGAACCTCAATATCCTTCTGCTGGAACACCACCGAGCCATCCGGATTGCGGATTTCGCTGGCCGCGTTACGAAACGCGATGCCCTGATAAGGAGAGAGGTCTTCAACCGTAAAATGACGCCGGATACGCATCGCGATCCCCCAAAACTGAAAGTGAGCCCAAACTGCGCCGCTACCGGACCCATTAGAGAAAGTTTTCCTATCTCCCGAACCGCCTTTTATGGCGGTTTTTCAGGAGTACGGTGGAAGACAATTCCATATGTGGGGCCGCCAGAAGCAGCAGGCGCAAACTATGGCCACGCCTCGCCCCCGGCGCAAGGTCTAAGTACTTAACCAAATCTTACCCCCAAGATGTGGTGTTTCTGTGAATGCGCGAAAACCGCTCTAGAAGGCGGCAAACAGAGCGATGCAAGAGGAAAAGAATTTTTTTTTACCGCATCGTCTGTGGATGAAGCGTCCCCCTGTGGGCCATTTGGGGGTAACGGATGTGCTGTTCCGCATCAGGACAGAACGCTTTGCGCAAGTCCGTCCGCACACCTATAGTCGGCCCCGAATCCGCACCCGTTTAGAGCGCATGTCCTTCTTTCGTATGATCTTCGTCTGGTGGCGCGGCGCCACGCTGGGCACCCTTGCCACCACCTGGTGGTCGGGCAAGCCCGTGGGCACCGACAAATATGGCAATCGCTATTACCAGACCGCGAATGGCAAGCGCCGCTGGGTGCTCTACAACGGAACCGTGGAAGCAAGCCGCGTGCCGCCGGATTGGCATGGCTGGCTGCACCACACCTTCAAGGAAGCGCCCACCATCGCGCCTTTCCCCGTGAAAGCCTGGGAAAAAGACCACCTGCCCAATATGACAGGCACATCGGGCGCCTATCGCCCCGAAGGAAGCCTTGCCAAAAGCGGTCGCCGCCCCTCCGCGACCGGAGATTACGAAGCCTGGAAACCAGAATAGGGCCATGCAGAACAATACCGTCGAAACCCTGATCGGTGCGGTCGTCGTCCTTGTGGCCGCCGTGTTCCTCTATTTCACCTACACTGCCACCAGTTCGGGCAGCGTGTCGGGCTATCAGATCAAGGCGCGCTTCGCCGCCGTGGATGGCGTGAGCGTCGGCACCGATGTGCGGGTGCATGGCATCAAGGTCGGCTCCGTCGCGTCGCTGGAGCTGGACCCCAAGAGCTATATGGCCGTCGCCAGCCTGACCATCCGCAAGGACATCGAGATCCCGGATGATTCGTCGGCCAAGATCACCTCATCGGGCATCCTCGGCAGTTCTTACATCTCGCTCCAGCCGGGCGGCAGCGACAAAATGCTGGCCGCCAATGGCGAGCTGGACGATACGCAAGGCGCCGTCGATCTGATGGGCCTGGTGGGCCGCTACATCAACAGCGGCAGCGGTAGCAGCAGCAGTTCCGGCCATGCGCAGCAACCCGCGCAGACGCCGCCAGCGGCGGCTGCACCGGCAGCGCCGTGAAAGCCCGCATCCTTCTGCTGACGACCGCGGCCCTTTTCGGCGTGTGCGGCATCGCCGCCGCACAATCACCAACGAACCCGCCCCAACAAGCCCCTTCCCAGCCCGCTCCGGCCCAGACCGCTCCGGGACAACCCGCAGCCAAGACCGAACCAACCCTGCCGCCGGATCAGGCAGCGGTGGTGGAAGCGGCCAAGTTTTCGCAAGCCAAGCCGGTGGCGCTCTCCCTGCGCGGCCTCGACAAGATGACCGGCCGCGCCACCGACATCGTGGCCCCCATCGGCAAGCCGGTGCACTTCGCCACGCTCTCGATTCTGGTGCGCACCTGCTATTCGACCCCGCCCACCGAACCGCCGGAAACGACCGCGTTTCTCGAAATCACCGACAAGCGGCCGGATGAGAAAACCAAAAAGATTTTCTCCGGCTGGATGTTTGCCTCCACCCCGTCGATCAACGGCATGGAGCACCCGCTCTATGACGTCTGGGTAATCAAGTGCAAAACCAACGAGCCCGGCGTGGTGGCGAGCGTCGCCCCCGCCAAGACAGTGGCCAAACCCGTCTCCCCCAACAAGGGCGCGGATGAAGCAATGCCCGAACTGCCCGCCGACGCAGGCCAATAAAACTCGCCGTCCCCCGCAATCGCCCGCGCCAGCAAAGCCAGATATTGCGCCCGCGGAATTTCAACCGCCCCGAACTGCGCCAGATGCCCGGTCAAAAACTGTGTATCGAGCAGGCTGAACCCGCCCCGCTTCAACCGCGCCACCAGATGCACCAGCGCCACCTTGCTGGCATCGCGTGCGCGGGAGAACATGCTCTCGCCAAAAAACACGGCGCCTAGCTTCACCCCATACAGCCCACCCACCAGCGCGCCGTCCTGCCAACATTCAATCGAATGGGCATGGCCTGAAGCATGTAGCGCGCAATAGAGCCGCAAAATCTCGTCATTGATCCAACTCTCCGCCCGACCCGGCGCAGGCGCCGCACAGGCGCGCATCACATCGGCAAACGCCAGATCGGCGGTGACGGTGTAGGTGTCGGCCTTCACCGTGCGCGCCAGCCTGCGCGGCAGATGAAACCCGTCCAGCGGAAGGATGCCGCGCTCCGTGGGCGACACCCAATACAGCTCCGCATCGTCGTGCCGCTCGGCCATGGGAAAAATCCCCTCGGCATAGGCGCTGAGGAGCAAAGCAGGGGTGAGGGGCGGCTGACCATGCATGGCGCAAGCATTCCACTGTCGACCCGAAAGCGCAAAGCGCATTAAGGTGGCGCCATATTCCGGGGCAATTGATGACCGACATTTCCGATTTACGCTTTTCACATATTCCCGTGAACGGGATTTCCTTGCACGTCGCCGAGGCGGGCCCACTGGGTGGCCCGCTGGTCATCCTGCTGCATGGCTTCCCGGAATTCTGGTATGGCTGGCGCAACCAGATCGGCCCGCTTGCGGCCGCAGGCTATCATGTCGTGGTGCCCGATCAGCGCGGCTACAATCTCAGCGACAAACCGCAAGGCACCGCCCCTTACGATCTCGATTCCCTCGCCGCCGACGTGGTGGCGCTGGCTGGCCATTACGGCCACGACCATTTCTCACTGGTGGGGCACGACTGGGGCGCCATCGTCGCGTGGTGGACAGCGCAAACCTATCCGCAAAATGTGGAGCGCCTGCTGGCCGCCGGTGCCAGCCATCCCGCCGTCTGGGCCGATGCCTTCCGCAACAATCCGCGCCAGCGCCGCAAAAGCTATTATGTGCGCCTGTTCCAGATTCCGTGGCTGCCCGAGCAAGCCATGCGCGCCCGCAACTTCAAACTCCTTGCCGATGCGGTGAGCGACACAGCCATCCCCGGCACCGTGACAGACGCTGATCTGGCGCAGTATCGCGCGGCGTGGGGGCAGCCCGGCGCACTCACCACCATGGTCAACTATTATCGCGCGGTGAAGCGGCGCACGCTGTTGCCGCCCAAAACCTATCGCATCCGTGTCCCCACCATCATGGTCTGGGGCATGAAGGATCGTTACGGCGAACCCGAACTTGCCACTGCCAGCGTCGCGCTCTGCGATCAGGGCGAGGTCGTACGATTCGAAAAAGCGACTCACTGGATCCAGCACGACGAGCCCGAACGCTTCACCGCGCTCCTGCTGGATTTCCTGCAACGCCCACTGAATTAACCTGTCATGATTAACCTGTCATGGCCCGCCAAGCTATTTCAAACGTCGGCCCGGCGGTTCCGCTCGATCATCGCATCCACGCTCCAGGGCCCTGCGCCCGCGCTTGCGATGAACAGAAACACAAAGCAAAACAGCATCGCCGCATCACCTTCGTTCTGCACGGGAAAGATCGAGCGCCCCATCCGCACATGGATGAGGAAATAGGCCACCGCCATCTGGCCCGAACAGATAAAGGCGGCCAGTCGCGTGGCAAACCCCACGGTGATAAGGAACCCGCCAATCAGCTCAATCAGCCCGGCGGCGAGAATCATCGGCGCCAGCGGTTTGTCGAATTCGGCGACATGCGGGATGTGCAGCAGTTTGGCTGTCCCGTGCTCGAAAAACTGCAAGCCCGCCATGATCCGCAAAATGCTGAGCAATTGCGGAGAAAACCGTTCAAGTCCCAATGTCATGCGACTCCCCAATCCAAACCCGTGTGTCAGCGTAACACCACCACGCGCAAAATGGTTCCCCGCCGCGCAAAATTGCGGGGCTGATACGGACATTTGAGGATTTTTCCGGGATTTCAGTGGCTTGACGCAATCCCCTACTGACATAGATGAAAATGTCGCACGACTCCCCACGCCGTGGCGGGTAAGGTGCGCGCTGCACACCGGTTGGGGGGAATCATGGGGGCGCGCACAACAGGATTGATGGTTATTGGCGTTGTCGCCGCCAGCACGTTTGCCGCCAGTACGTTCGCCGTCAGCGCGGCCTCGGCAGAAGAAGCGCCAGTAACCCCACTCGCAGTCTCGGCGCCCGCGCCCATCCTTGCCCCGTTCGAAATCACACGCGACCAGATCGACTACAAAATCTCGTCAGACGGCACCTACCGCAAACGCACCGAAGAGCGGGTGCGTATTTTGAGCGAACAGGGCCTGCAACTGCTGCGCCAATCCGGCGTCGCCTATATGACCGGCTTTCAGGATGCCGACATCGAGGAAGCCTATACGCTGAAACGCGATGGCACCCGGCTCGATGTCCCGCCAGATGGTTTCTTCGTCACCTCCGGCCCGGCCACCAAAGGCTTTGCCGATTTCCGCGAGAAGATGGCCGTCTTCCGCAATGTCGAGGTGGGCGATGAAATCGCCATCGTCAAAACCTTCCGCCAGAAAGAGCCGTGGTTCAAAGGCCAGTTCTATACCGATGTGGTGTTCGGCTCGCTGGTGCCCACGCATAATGTCGTCATCACCGTCAAAGCCGATACAGACGATCTGCCGCTCTATGTGGATACCAACGGGCTGGTGCAAGGCGAAACCAAAACCGATGGCTCCGAAAAAACCTGGACCTGGACGTTCAACAACGAAACCCCGGTGATGCCCGAACCCGGCGCTGTCGCCGAACGCGATACCGCCGCCCGCCTCACCATCAGCTCGTTCCCGAATTTTGCCGCACTCGCCGCCGCCTATGAAGACGGCGCCCACGATAAAGCCTTGCCGAACGATGAAGTGCGCAGCGTTGCCGACCAACTCACCGAAGGGGTGAGCGACCGCCGCGAACAGGCGCGCATCCTCTACAACTGGGTTTCGACCAACATCAAATATCTTGCCATCGTGCTCGGCAAAGGCGGCCTCGTTCCGCACTACGCAGCAGACATTCTTCACAGCCGCTATGGCGACTGCAAAGACCATGTGGTGCTGCTCGAAGCCCTGCTCGCGGCCAAGGGCATTGCCAGCACCGCAGCGCTCATCAACACAGACGCCAGCTACAAACTCTCAACCGTCGCCGCCCCAGATCTGTTCGATCACGTCATCACCTATGTGCCGGAATTCAACCTCTATATGGATTCCACCGCCCGCTACGCCCCCTTCGGCGTGCTGCCGGATGCCGATGCCGGAAAACCCGTGCTGCACACCGGCAGCGGCGTTCTCGGCCAGACACCCGCTTTGTCCAGCACCGCCGAAGTCGTGGTCAGCAAAACCAACATCCAGATTCAGGATGATGGCAACGCCAAAGGCACCACACTGGTCAGCGCCGCCGGGTCCTCCGGCATCGCGCTGCGCGGGCTGATGAGTTCGCTGCTGCCCGGCATGGATGCGAACTACATCCGCGAGACCGTCCCCGGCGCCTCCGATGGCGCGCTCGAAAAGGGCGATCCGAACACGCTGACCGACCCTTACGTGATGGCCGCCACCTATTCCCTGACCAATGCCACCCCGTTGCCGGGTCCGGGCGCGGTGGCCTTCTCCATCGGCCACCACCCGTTCTCGCTCCCGCTGGCGATCTCGGCGTCCCTGCCGTCCCGCAAGGGGGATTATGTCTGCGGCTCGCTCAATCTCACCGATGAGACGACGATCAGCTTCCCCGCATCGCAGGTCATCACCTCTATCCCGAAATCAAAATCCCTCGCCGCCGAAGACATGGTGCTCACCGCCACCTATGAGCGGGACGGCGAAAACGGCGTCAAAGCCACCCGCACCCTCATCATCGACCACAAACAGGCCACCTGCAGCGCGGACTATTATAACCGCGTGCGCCCGCAACTCATCGCCATGAACGCGATGCTGAACGCGCAAGTGCTCTACGATGTGAAACCGCAAACCCCGTCACCGGCCACAAAGAAAAAGTCGATGCACAAAAACCCGGTGCACAAAAAGCCCGCCGCAAAACCGCTCCTGCAAGCGCATAACGACGACAAGCCCATCGCGCAGAAAGCCAAACCCGTAGCGCGATGAATCTTTAGTGCCGCGCAATTTGTCGGGAAACCGCTGCGCACTTTTCCGATTGCGCTTAGGCCTTGTTATGCCGGTCCAGAAAATGCTCCAGCCAGTGGATGTTATAATCCCCGTTCAGAATATCCGGCTCACGCACCAGCTTCTGAAATAGCGGAATGGTGGTTTCGATTCCGCCAACCACCAATTCATCCAGCGAACGGCGCAGCCGCATCAGGCAATCATTGCGATTGCGCCCATGCACAATCAGCTTGCCCGCAAGGCTGTCGTAATAAGGCGGGATTTTATAACCGTCATAGAGCGCGCTATCGAACCGCACGCCCAGCCCACCCGGCGCATGAAACTGCGTGACCGTGCCGGGGGAGGGCGCAAAGGTGAACGCATTCTCCGCATTGATCCGGCATTCAATGGCATGGCCCGACAAAACAATATCGCTCTGTTCGATTTCCAGTGGCGCACCGGTCGCAATGCGCAATTGCTCGCGCACAATGTCGATGCCGGTAATCGCCTCGGTGATCGGATGCTCGACCTGAAGCCGCGTGTTCATTTCAATGAAATAGAACTTCCCGTCTTCATATAAAAACTCAATCGTACCCGCACCCAGATAGCCAAGTTTGGTGAGTGCCGTGGTGACAATCGCGCCAATCTCCTCACGCTGCGCAGAGTTGAGCGCAGGGGAGGGCGCTTCTTCCCAAACCTTCTGGTGACGACGCTGGAGCGAGCAGTCCCGCTCGCCCAGATGCAAAACCTTGCCAAAGGAATCCGCCAACACCTGCACTTCAATGTGCCGCGGCTTCTGCAGATATTTTTCCATATAAACGGCATCGTTGCCGAATGCCGACTTGGCTTCGGCGCGCGCGGTGCTCAGCGCGGACGAAAGCTCGCCTTCCGAATGCGCGACCTTCATCCCGCGTCCGCCGCCGCCTGCCGCCGCCTTGATGAGAACGGGATAGCCCATCTCACCAGCAATGCGCGCGGCTTCCACATCGTCGGTCACCGCGCCGTCAGAGCCCGGCACCGTGGGAATGCCCAAACTCTTCACCGCCTGCTTGGCGGCAATCTTGTCGCCCATCAGGCGAATATGTTCGGGTTCTGGCCCGATAAAGATGAGCCCATGCTCCTTCACGATTTCCGCAAAACGCGCGTTCTCGGAAAGAAAACCATAACCAGGGTGAATGGCCTCAGCCCCGGTGATTTCGCAGGCCGCGAGAATGGCAGGCATGTTGAGATAGGATTGCGCCGCCGCGGGCGGGCCCACACACACGCTTTCGTCTGCCAGCCGCACATGCATCGCATCGGCGTCGGCGGTTGAATGAATCGCAACAGTCGCGATTCCCATTTCCTTGCACGCGCGGTTGATGCGCAACGCGATTTCGCCCCGATTGGCGATGAGAACCTTGTCGAACATCAGCCGATAATCAGCAGCATCTGGCCATACTCGACCGGTTGCGCGTCAGACACGCAAATCTCCTTGATGGTGCCAGCGCGGGGGCTAAGGATTGGGTTCATCGTCTTCATCGCTTCCACAATGAACAGGGTCGCCCCTTCCTTCACCGTGTCACCAACCTTCACAAAAGGCGGCTTGCCCGGTTCCGGCGACAGATAAACAGTGCCCACCATCGGCGATGGCACACCACCTGCAGGCGGCCCCTTGGGCGCTGCATCCGCCACAGGCGCTGCCGCTACCGGCGCGGGCGCACCAGCATAGCCAGCTACCATTGTCGCCGTCCGCGCAACGCGCAGGCGCACACCGTTCTGTTCAATCTCGATTTCGGTCAGCCCGGTCTCGGTCAACAACCCGGCCAATTCGCGGATCGCCTCAGCACTACCTGCCTCATCGGCTTTCTTGGGACTCATACGTGCTTTAATTTCCTTCATGCTCATTCGAACTAACCTTTGACGATTTTGGATAGCGCATCGACAGCCAACACATAGCCCTGCGCCCCCAGCCCGCAAATCACCCCATTGGCGACGCGGCTGACATAAGAATGGTGGCGAAACGGCTCTCGTGCGGCTGGGTTGGACAAGTGAACCTCGATCAGCGGCTTGTCGAGCGATTTGAGTGCATCATACAGCGCAACGGAGGTATGGGTGAACGCCGCCGCATTCAAGATGACACCGCTCGCAGATTTGCGCGCCTCCTGAATCCAGTCGATCAGTTCCCCTTCGTGATTGGTTTGCCGGAAAACGGTCTCGAATCCATGGCTTTTGGCCTGCGCCGCCACCATCTCACTGATCTGGCCAAGTGTCGTGCGGCCATAAATTTCCGGCTCGCGCTCCCCCAAGAGGTTGAGGGTAGGCCCGTTGAGGACATATATGGGTAATGAAGCCTGTTGTTTGGATTGGGCTTTTTCGACCACAGGAACCCCGGCGCTACGTGATTCGGGCTTTATACTGGGGTCAACGCTGAAGAGAAACCACCGCCCATGGCCTTTGACATAACTTTGAACGGGGAAACCCACCACATCGACATCAGTGTCAATGTGAAAACCCTGCTCACCCAGCTGGGCCTGGACCCGGCAAAAATCGCTGTGGAGCGCAATCTGGAGATTGTCCCGCGCTCCCTCTATGGAGAGGTGATGATATTGGAAGGCGACAGGCTGGAAATCGTGCATTTCATCGGCGGCGGCAACACGCGAGACGACAAACCCCTCATCGTTGCAGGGATAACCTTCACCTCCCGCCTGATCGTCGGCACCGGCAAATATAAAAGCTATGAGGAGAACGCCGCCGCGCTCGAAGCCAGCGGCGCCGAAATGGTCACCGTCGCCGTCCGCCGCGTGAACCTGACAGATCCGAGCCAACCAAGGCTGATAGATTTCATCGACCCCAAAAAATACACCTACCTGCCCAACACGGCAGGCTGCTTCACCGGCGAAGATGCGGTGCGCACTCTGCGCCTGGCGCGTGAAGCAGGCGGCTGGACACTTGTGAAGCTCGAAGTGCTGGGCGACAGGAAAACCCTCTACCCCAACATGATCGAAACTTTACGCTCCACCGAACTCCTGGTGAAAGAAGGTTTTCAGGTGATGGTCTATTGCAGCGACGATCCGCTGATGGCCAAACGTCTGGAAGAACTGGGCGCCGCCGCCATCATGCCGCTCGCCGCCCCCATCGGCTCCGGCCTCGGCGTGCAGAACCCCGTCGGCATCCGCATGATTATCGAAGAGGCGAAAGTCCCGGTGATCGTCGATGCCGGTGTCGGCACAGCATCCGATGCCGCCATCGCGATGGAGCTTGGCTGCGACGGCGTGCTGATGAACACCGCCATCGCCGAAGCACAAGACCCCGTCACCATGGCCGCCGCCATGAAACACGCGGTCGTTGCAGGGCGTCTGGCCTATCTCGCGGGACGAATGCCCAAGAAACGCTATGCCGATCCGTCCAGTCCACTTGCGGGATTGATCTAGGCGGCGGGCTCATTAACGCGCAACCATAACCTGATTGGCGCAAGCTGGACGAAGGCAAGTCACATGGTTTTCTGGATAGCGAGCGTGGTTGGATTGGTGATCGCTTATCTCTTCGGCTCTACGCCCACGGGCTATCTGGCAGGGAAACTGCTCACGGGCATTGATATCCGAGAGCACGGCTCCAAATCCATTGGGGCAACGAATGTGTTGCGCACCCTGGGAAAATTGCCTGCGTTGATGGTGGTCCTGGTGGATGTGCTGAAAGGCGTGGGGGCGATCATCTTTGCCCGCTGGTTTTATCTTTGGTTCTATAAAACGCCGTTCGTCACGCCGCCGACTGCGCTTGATCCGCAAATCTGGGTGCCTTGGGCTGTTTGTTTGGCCGGGCTCGCCGTGTTGTTGGGGCATAGCCGTTCGGTCTGGTTGAATTTTACAGGTGGTAAATCCGCTGCAACGGGGTTGGGCGTGTTGCTGGCGATGTCCTGGCCTGTCGGTTTAGGTGCTGTAACGGTTTTTGGCGTTGTGGTGGCTATTTTTCGGCTTGTTTCTCTTGGTTCGATGTTGGGGGCGTTGACTGCGATTGCCCTTGTCTGCGGCTTGGAGCAACCGTTGCCTTATCGGTTATTGGTGATTGCAGGCAGCATCTACGTGGTTATGCGCCATCGTGCCAACATTCAGCGGCTACTGGCCGGGACGGAGCCACGCCTAGGCCAAAATGGCCCGGAATTGAAAACAGAATCACAAAATTAGTCTGTGCGCTCTGGGAGCGCCAACGCGGTCTGCTGGCGAATCTCGCGAATTTTATGAATACGCGCCCGCCTCAGCTCTCCAGCATCTGCGTCAGCATCTTGTCGTCAATCGCACCAGGCCGCACCCGCCCGTTGAGAATAAACGTCGGCGTCGCATTGATGCCGGTCTTCTCCGCCAGCGCATGGGCATCCTTGATCGCCTTGTCGATCGCAGGGTTCTTCATGTCGGCGCTCAACTTGCCCAAATCCAGCCCCACCTTTTTAGCGGCAGCAAACACCACATCGGGCGTCACCATCTCGTGCCCTTCCATCAGCGCGAAATGGAAGTCGAGATATTTGTCCGGCTGCTGACGCGCAGCAATCGCGGCGCGCGCCGCAAGCTCCGAATTCTCCCCCTTGATGGGAAATTCGATAAAAGCAAAGCGCGTATCTTTCTTGTGCGCTTCGTAAAATTTCTTCAGCGCAGGAACCGAGGCGCGGCAATAAGGGCAGTTATAATCAAAAAATTCCGCCAGCGTCGTCTTGGCGTTTTCCGGCCCTGTCACAAACGCAATCTTCGGATCGAAGAACGCTTTGATCCCCACCTTCGCAACCGCCGCCTCACGCGTGCGAATTTCTTCGGCATCCTGACGCGATTGCAGCACCGTGCTCGCATCGGAAAGAATTTCGGGATGCGCCATCAAATAGCCGCGCACCGCCTCATCGCGCGCCGCATCCGAAAGCCGCAAGGGCAAAACCCCCGCCGATCCCAGCCCGACAACAAACACCATCGCGATGAAAGCGCCGCCAAGGGCGCCCGCGGCCGCGTATTTCCAGCCATTGCTCATATGTACGTGCATCCGATCTATCTTACTTCTGTTTGGCGGCGGCGCTTGCGACCGACGCAATGTCATTGGCGCGCTGCCAGTCCGGCGTGCCCTGTTTTAGTCCGCGTTGTGCCAGTGTCGCAAATCGCGCAGCCTGTGGATAAACACCCGCCGCATAAAACCGTTCGGCGGTCGAAAGATTGGCCATCGGCTGATCGTTCATCAGACTGTAGCCTTGCGCCAGTTGATACCAGGCAAAGACATCCGCGCCATTCAGCGCAACGGCCTTCTTCAGATTCTCGACTGCAGGCTTGGCAAGGTCAGGCCGATCCGTCGCAAGCTGTGCGGCGGCAAGTTCCACCCGAATTTCCGTGCCCTGCGGCAACAGATCGGAGGCCCGCTGCAACGGCCCCACACCCAGATTGGGCTTGGCCATGTTCACATAAATCTGCCCCAAAACCTGCTGGAAATAGGGATTGTTCGGTTCTTCCGCCGCAAGGCTGTTGATTTCTTCCAGCGCCTTTTTCAGGTCGGGCTTGCGCATATAAACGATCGCACGCGCATAACGCGCCTGCTTGCTGGTGTCGCTCAGCGGATATTTGTTGAACACGCTCTGCACCGGCGCGGTAAAGCCGATCATCTTCGCTTTTATCATGTCAAAAGCGTGTTGCGATTCCGGGCTGTCCTTCAAATCGCGATAAGGCGAACTGTTCGAAATGCGCTCCAGCGATGCAATACGGTCCCTGCTGAGCGGATGGCTCGAAGCCCAGCGTTCCATATGATAGGCCGACATCGCCTCCTCATCGGCGAAACGCTGAAACACTTCCACCATGCCCTGACCAGATTGCTTGGTGGCAAGCAGATATTTCTGCCCCATCTGGTCGGCGGTCGCTTCCTGCGAGCGGCTGAACGAATTGAATTGCGCCTGCGCCACCTGCTGGCCCAGCATCAACAAACCCATGCCCAGATCGCCCGCACCGGCGACCATCGCAACAATACCCGCCGCCATCGACACCAGCATCGGGATAGAGGCTTTGGAAACCGCATCGCTCCCGCGTGAAAGATGCCCGCCCGCAATGTGGCCTGTTTCATGCGCCAAAATCCCGATCACCTCATTGGGCGTATCGAGTTCGATGAACAATCCGGTATTGACGAAGATATTCTGCCCTTCCGCCACAAACGCATTGATGGACGGATCATTGACCAAATAGATATTCAACGCCTGCGGATCGAGCCCGGCGGCCTTGAAAATCGGCACCTCATAGGCTTTCAGCGCCAGTTCAGTCTCATCGTCATGAATGATCGAGATGCCCTGAGCGAGCACTGATTCGGCTGTAAAGCATGTCGCCGTTGCAACAGCGACAGAAATAGTCGCCGCGCGTGCAAATTTGCGCAGTATTCCGCGGTAAGGCATTTGCGGTGAAGGGTTGCAAAACGCCAAGGCTTGAACTCTCCTTCTCCCCAGCGCCAAAGACCCCTCATGTCAGGGCTGAAACTAGGGGGGCGGCGCAGGCTAAGTCAATAAAGCCACACACCGCAGCGGGGACGGTAAGGTTTCATGTTTCAAAAGCGCGTACTAGCTGTGTTAGGGGGAATGTTTCTTACAGGTTGTTCATCCCTGTACGAAAAGGAGGTGCCGGTGGTTGCGGCAGCTCCAACAAGCGCTCTGGTGGTGGGGGACGAGAGCGCCGCCGTAAAGATTGGCGCCACCGTTCTGGCCGAAGGCGGCAGCGCCGCCGATGCGGCCACTGCGGTCTATTTCGCACTCTCCGTCAGCTATCCGGTGGCCGCAGGGCTCGGTGGCGGCGGTCTCTGCCTGGTGCGCGCGCCCAATGGCACCAGCGAAGTCGTCAGCTTCCTGACGCGGGATTCCAACGGCGGCGGGCCTTATGCGCTGGCGGGCAATGTCAGGGGCTTCTGGGCGCTCCAGCACAGCTATGGCAAGCTGTCCTGGGACAGGCTGGTCGCCCCGGCCGAACATTTGGCGCTATCTGGCTTTGCGGTGTCAGAGGCGCTGGAAACCCGGCTCAACGCCAGCCTCGATGTGCTGCGCCTCGACCCCAATCTCGCCTACGAATTTCTCGATGATAACGGCAATCTGAAGCCCGCGGGCACCGTCATCACCAATCCCGACATTGCGCTGCCGCTGGCCGCCATCCGCAGTCAGGGGGCGGATGGGTTCTATAGCGGCGACATAGGCAAAAAGATCGTCGATTACGCCATCCGTCAGGGCAGCGGAATCACCGCCGATGAATTTGCCGCCTACCGGGAAACGCGACTGGCAGCCCAAAGCCTGAACATGGGCGATCTCACCGTCGTCATTCCACCGGGCACTATCGGCTCCGGCGCCTTCGCGGTGACATTGCTGCGCAAACTGACCGATGTGATGGCCAGCCTCGATATTGGTCAGGCGACGCGTGAGACTCTCGAACAGTTTCAGGTCGAGGCGCTGCCAAAAGATCTGGGCGCCACCGGCTTCGCGGCTGTGGATACATCCGGGCTTGCGGTCGCCTGCGGCGTCACCATGAACGGCTCCTTCGGCACAGGCCGCACCACGCCCGCCATCGGCGTCACGCTGGCCCGTTCGCCGTCCTCCAGCGCCGCAGGGCTCTCGCCCGCCTTCATCACGCCCGTCATCGCCTACACTGCGTCGGATAAACCCGCCGTCATCGGAATCGGCACCGGCGGCCCCAATGGCGCGGCTTCGGTCGCCTATGTCCTGCTGCGCTCGGCACGCGGAGACGCGTTGATGAACAGCGCAGACCTGCGCTCCACCGGCCTTGCGCCTTTCAGCACCGTCAACGCCATCTCCTGCCTCAGTGGTACCTGCACCCCGCTGAGCGATCCCGGCACCACCGGCCTCGGCGTCTCGGTGGCCCAACCCGCCCAGGGCCAAACGCCCACCACCAGCCAGGCAGATGTGGTGACCGGCGCAGATGGCACCTATCAGCCCGAGCCTGCCCCCCAAGCGCAGACGTCTGAAACACCGGTTTTCACCGAACAATAGTTCCAAAACGAAAAGGGGCCGCGAAAGCGGCCCCTGATCTAATCGGTCTTAGTCAAATCAGCTTGACGTAAACGTCCGCTGCCACCAGCCCTTGCGCGGCGGGCCAGCCGGTTTTTCCGGCGCAGCTTCCACCTTTGGCGCGTCCACAGGCTTCGGCGCTTTCACTGACTCTGAAGCTTTTACGGGCTCTGGGGCAGGGGTTTCCACCTCAACCTTTGCAGATTCCTGTGCGTCCGCAACAGCCTTGGTCTCCAAGGTCCAGATGGGCGCGGACTCCATATTGGGCGATCCAATTTCGGAATTCTTCTCGGCGCTGCTCTCTGCATCCGCAGCATGGGTCTCGCCGCCAGCATCCTCGCTGTGTTCGCCTGTGCCTTCGCCCTGCGCATGGGTGTCACGATTGCGGCCCCGCCCACCTCTGCGGCGGCGGCGACGACGACGATGTGCGCCGTCACCTTGCGGCTGCCCATCGCCATTCAATCCATTCTCGCCCTCAGCATGATCGCCCTCAGCGTCACCCGCTTCAGCGGCCTCGCCGGGCTCATGTGTGCCTTCGCCGGATGCAGCAACCACTCCGTCCGGCGAGGCGGCAGCGCTCTTCTCGCGGTCGCGGCCCCCTCTGCGCCGGCGGCGGCGGCGCGTGCGCTGCTCGCCCGTGGCGCTCTGTTCGCTCGCAGCGCCGCGTTCGCCACTGTCTTCTGGGCTCTCGTCTTCGGCACTGTCTTCCAGAACGTCCGGTTCGTCTTCAACATCGGGTGCCGCAGGCATCTCCGAAATCGCAATTTGCTTGCGATCTTCCGGGGCCTTCTGCGCGGTGCGCTCAATATCAAAATGCCCGGCATGAAGTTCGTTGCTCGGCTCGAACATCACAATCATGCCGTAATCGGATTCAATCCGCGCCAGCTCGCGACGCTTCTGGTTCAGCGTATAGATCGCCACATCCGTCGGCGCCTTGATGAGCAGGGCAGAGGCACGCTGCTTCTGACCTTCCTCTTCGAGCGAGCGCAGCAAGCGCAGCGCGGTGGACTCCACCGAACGCACAATCCCCTGACCATCGCAGTGCGGGCAGGGAATGGTCGATCCGGCAATGACGCCCGCGCGCAAACGCTGGCGCGACATTTCCAGAAGGCCGAACTGGCTGATCTTGCCAATCTGAATCCGCGCCCGGTCATGGCGCAGCGCATGGTGAATGCGCTTCTCGACCGCGCGATCATTGCGCCCGTCTTCCATGTCGATGAAGTCGATGACAATCAGCCCCGCAAGGTCGCGCAGACGCAACTGGCGGGCAATCTCGTCGGCAGCTTCCAGATTGGTCTTGTACGCGGTGTCCTCAATCGAATGTTCGCGCGTCGCCCGGCCGGAGTTCACGTCGATCGAAACCAGCGCTTCAGTCTGGTTGATGACGATATAGCCGCCCGATTTCAGGGTGACGGTTGGGGTGAACATCGCATCGAGCTGCGCCTCAATGTGGAAGCGCTGAAACAGCGGCACGCTCTCCTGATAGAGCTTCACATTTTTGGCATGGCTCGGCATCAACATGCGCATGAAGTCCTTGGCATTGCGGTATCCCGCCTCGCCCTCGACCAGCACTTCGCTGACATCCTTGTTATACAAATCGCGGATCGCCCGCTTGATAAGATCGCCTTCCTCATACACGCAGGACGGCGCGTGAGACTGCAACGTCACTTCGCGAATCTGGTCCCACATCCGCAAGAGATATTCATAGTCGCGCTTGATCTCGACCTTGGTGCGGTTCTCGCCCGCGGTGCGGATGATAAGCCCCATGCCTTCCGGCAACTCCAGCGCCGCCGCGGCAGATTTCAACCGCTTGCGGTCATTGGCATTGGTGATCTTGCGCGAAATTCCGCCACCGCGCGGCGTATTGGGCATCAACACGCAATAACGGCCTGCGAGCGACATATAGGTGGTGAGTGCCGCGCCCTTGTTGCCGCGTTCTTCCTTGACCACCTGCACCAGAATGACCTGGCGGCGCTTGATGACTTCCTGAATTTTATAATGCTTGCGCCGTGTCCAGCGTTGGCCGGGGCGGGGCGCCTGCAATGCCTGCGCGGGCTGGCCATCTTCGGCATGTTCCGGCACGAGATCGGCGCCAGCCGCCCCCTGCTCATCCACCACGCCTTGGGCGAATTCCTCGGTAACCAGCGTGATGTCGCCCGAAAGCGCATCCGCCACCGCCTCAAGGCTTACCTGCGGTAGATTGAACACATCGGTGACGGCCGAGGTCTGTTCATCCGCCACGCCCTGTTCGACTTCTGCGCGGGCAATGCTCTGGAGCGGCGTATCACCAACGGAAATCTCTTGAACCGTTTCACCTTCGATGCTGAAGCCAAACTCGGCCTCGCCCGGCGAAGCATGATCCTCGTCAATCACATCCTCATGACGGTCATCATGCTGTTCATCGCCATGATGTTCATGCCCATGCTCACCCATCTCGGCTTCGTCGTGGGCGGCAAGTTCTTCTTCCGTCATCGGCTGAGTGCCGGTCTCGACGGCTTCAAATTCGTCTTCGGCATTGCGCCGCGCGTCGGCCTGCTGTTCAGCGAGCAATGCTTCGCGGTCCGCAACCGGAATTTGGTAATAATCGGGATGGATTTCGGCAAAGGCCAAAAAGCCCTGCCGGTTACCGCCATATTCCACAAAGGCCGCCTGGAGCGAAGGCTCCACGCGCGTCACCTTGGCGAGATAGATGTTTCCCTTGAGCGGCCGCCTGGAGGCAGCCTCAAAATCAAATTCGTCGACCTTCTGGCCGTCCAGCACCACCACACGGGTTTCTTCCGGGTGGCTGGAATCGATAAGCATACGTTTGGACATTCAAATCTCCGGGCGGCGCGATCGCGCGCAAAGCCATCCGGCGCAAAAGCGCGAGGCTCGAAAGCGAAAGGGACCGCAGTGTGTGTGGGGACGGAGCACCCCAAGCCGCATCGCCGGGCGAAAGCCCCAGGCTGGCGGGAGGGAGGTTAAAACCGTCAATCATATCTTCTACATTCTCGGGCGGCGCAGATGCGCCATGGCGCCGTTTCGCACAGTCGGGGCTGAACTAGGGAGCCGGAAGGGGATAGTTGCCGCCCCGGCCAAGCCCGCCGCGACCCCGGTACACGGGTGGCGAACAGACAAGTCTTTGTAGGGGTGGTTCGCGTTCCAGCGCAAGACCAGCCCTCCGGATTCATTATGGCGCGGTCACATGCTAAGGAACTGTAAAGGCTTTATTGCCACGTTCTCTCAGGGCTTTGGCGCGGATGTTAAGATTTTGGTGATGCGAAGGGGAATGGGTCTTTTTACCCTCGGGGCGGCATTTGCGGCGGCAACGCTGGCCTTTGCCCAGCCCATACCGAGTCCCAAACCGGCGGATGACCCCATAGCCCGCCTGATGCGGACGGGGGAGGCAAGCCTTCGCCCCTCGCAGGACCGGGCCACCCTCCCGGTCATTCTGGGGGTCCAGATCATTGATTATGCCGACCGCACCCGAATCATGATCGAGGTGTCCGACCCCCTGTCCTTGCGGGTTTTCACCCTCGCAGGCCCCAACAGGGTGGTGATGGACATGAAACAGGTGCTCTGGCGTCTTCAGGGTAGCGCCCCGCCCAGCGCCCATAGCGCGGTAAAGAGCTTCCGCTACGGCTTGTTCCGCCCCGGCAACTCCCGTTTTGTGATCGACTTGAACCGTGCCGTCACCGTCACCACCCCCGTCGCGCTCGCCCCGTCCCAGGGCTATGGCTACCGCATCGTGGTCGATCTGCTGCCCACCACCCAGAACCGGTTCACGGTCGCCTCCGGCTGGCCCGCCGATCTCAAGGCGCGTGAAGTCGCCGCCGAGCGCAAGAGTTCCGACACCGCCCGCCATCAGGCGCGCGCCGCAGGCAATAAAAAGATCATCGTGCTCGATGCCGGCCATGGCGGCATTGACACCGGCACCAGCGGCGTCACCGGCCTGCAAGAAAAGGATCTGGTGCTCGATATGGCCAAACGGGTGCGCAAAGCGCTGCAAAGCCGTGGCGGTTACAGCGTCTATCTGACAAGGGATGACGATACCTATGTCGCTCTGGGCCAGCGCGTGCGCATCGCCCGCTCCTATGCCGCCGACCTGTTCGTCTCCATCCATGCCGACTCCAATCCTCAGTCTTCCGTCTACGGAGCATCCGTCTACACCCTGTCCGAATCCGGTTCGGACAAGGAGGCCGCAGCCCTCGCCGCCAAAGAAAACCAGTCGGATATTATCGCCGGTGTGGACTTGTCCAATCAGGACACGCCCGTCGCCTCCATCCTCATCGATCTTGCCCAGCGCGACACGATGAACCGCTCCTCGCGCTTCGCCGAAACCGCGGTGGCCGAAATGCGCCGCGCGACGGACATTTTGCCGCGCCAGCCTCATCGCTCCGCCGCCTTCGCCGTGCTGAAAGCGCCCGATGTTCCCGCCGTCCTGATCGAGCTTGGCTATCTGTCCCATGCGGGCGACGCCCGCCAAATGGGAACCACCGCGTGGCGCGATGGCGTGGCCGAAGCCATTGCCCGGGCGATAGACCGCAACTTCAGCGCAACACGACGCTCGATAAGTGAAGCCAGCGACGACTCCCCTTGAAAAGACGGTCTTTTCCCGGCCACAAACTCTCTATAAGAGACAATGAAACAAGAGCCGGATCGAATGCGGCGGGTACTCACGGTATTGTTGGTGGTTTTCGGCGCGGCTGCTCTCATCGCGGCCTGCGTCGGCATATTCTATGTCTACCAGTTGACGCGGGATCTGCCCGGCGTTGACGCTCTCAAAAACTACAATCCGCCCGTCACCACCCGCGTCTATGCGGGTGATGGCACTATTCTGGGCGAATATGCCCGCCAGCGGCGCATCTTCGTGCCGGAAGAATTCGTGCCCAAGCTGGTGATAGAGGCGTTCATCAGCGCCGAGGATAAAAATTTCTTCAGCCATCCCGGCATCGACCCCACCGGCATTGCCCGCGCGGCAGTGAAAGACGTGTTCAACATCGTGCAGGGCAAAAGGCTGGAAGGGGCCTCCACCATCACCCAGCAGGTGGCGAAAAACTTCCTGCTCACCAACCAGCGCAAATTCTCCCGCAAGCTGCGCGAGGCCATTTTGGCCATCCGCATCGACAGCACCTATTCCAAGGACAAGATCCTCGAACTCTATCTGAACGAGATTTATCTCGGCCAGAACTCCTATGGCATCGGCGCCGCCACGCTGAACTATTTCGGCAAGTCGCTCGATCAGCTCAGCATCGCCGAAGTTGCCTTCCTCGCGGCCCTGCCCAAAGCGCCATCGAATTACGATCCACGCTTCCGCAAAGCTGCCGCCATCGGTCGCCGCAACTGGGTGATCGAGCAGATGCGCGAGAATGGCTATATCACCCGCGAACAGGCGGCCCAGGCCAAGGCCGAAGACCTCGTCACCGGCTCCAGAGCGCTCGGCAGCCAGACCGAAGATGCCGATTATTTCGTGGAAGATGTGCGCCGCAAGCTCTACGCCAAATATGGCGCGGACACGCTCTATGATGGCGGCCTGCAAGTCCGCTCGACGCTGGACACGCGGCTGCAAAACCTCGCGGTGAACGCGCTGCGCATGGGCCTTGTACGCTACGACCATCGCCACGGCTGGCGCGGCACCAAAGACAGCATCGACATTACCGGCGACTGGAAACCCGCGCTCGCCGCCATCAAAAACACTTCTGGCATCGACACCTGGCGCGTCGCCGTGGTGCTCGGCTTCGACAAGGCCAAGACCACCGATATCGGGTTCACCGATGGGAGCCACGGCAAAATTCCGCTGGCCTCGCTCGCCTGGGCGCGCAAACCAAATCCGGATGCATCGGTCGGCCCATCGCCCACCTCGCCCGAACAGGTCTACAAACCCGGCAACGTCATCTATGTCGAAAAGACCGAAGGCAAAGACAATTACGGCCTGCGCCAGATTCCAAAGATCAACGGCGCCATCGTGGTGATGGACCCCCATACCGGCCGCGTGCTCGCCATGTCCGGCGGCTTCTCCTATCCGTCGAGCGAATTCAATCGCGCCTCACAGGCGATGCGCCAACCCGGCTCGGCGTTCAAACCGTTCGTCTATGCCACTGCACTCGAAAACGGCTACACCCCGGTCTCCAAAGTTCTCGATGCGCCGGTTGAAATGTATCAGGGCCCCGGTCTTCCGATGTGGCGGCCTGAAAACTACGAAAAATCCTTCATCGGTCTTGCCACCTTGCGGCGCGGCATCGAACTATCGCGCAACCTGATGACCATCCGCCTGGCGGAAGCCGTCGGCATGAAAAAGATCGCCGAAACGGTGGAGCGTTTCGGCGTCTACGATCATCTGGCGCCCAATCTCGCCAATTCCATTGGCGCAGCCGAAACAACACTTCTGCGCGTCGTCACCGGCTATTCCGAATTTGCCAATGGCGGAAAAAAAATCACGCCGACATTGGTGGATCGGGTGCAGGATCGTAACGGCAAAACCATCTATCGCCACGACACGCGCGTCTGCAACGATTGCAACGCCAAATGGCACAACCAGTCCGATCCGCTAATCCCCGATAACCGCCCGCAAATCATGGATCCGCGCATCGCCTATCAAACCGTCTCCTTGATGGAAGGCGTGATCCTGCGCGGCACCGGTCGTTCGGTCAGCGTCATCGGCAAGCCGCTGGCGGGCAAAACCGGCACGTCGAACGATTCCAAAGACGTCTGGTTTGTCGGCTTCTCGCCCGATCTGGTGGCCGGTGTGTTCGTCGGTTTCGACGATCCCAAAACGCTGGGCAAACACGAACAGGGCGCCACCGTCGCCGCCCCGATCTTCCGTGACTTTATGAAAGAGGCGCTCGTAGGCGTGCCCCCCATCCCGTTCCGCGTGCCCCCCGGCATCGTCTTCGTACCGGTGGATCGCATGAGCGGCGCCGAAGTTGCAGCCGGCACCCCCGGCTCGATAGAAGAAGCGTTCCGCGCGGGCACAGAACCGGGCGTCGCGGGGCAGGACGAACAACCCGTCACGCCCATGAACACCCAAGGCCAAACCACCTTCGGCCCCGCCACCACAGTCGGCGAAGGCACCGGCGGCCTCTATTAGTTCAACTGTCATTCCCGGCCGAGCGCAGCGAGGGGAAGGGAACCCAGGTGCATCGGCCATTCAGGGCTCATTTCAACCCTTGCCGTTTTCCCGATCCGCCGCCATATAAGCGCCGAAGAGGACCACCATGCGCGCCGAAACAGAACGCAGCGTCGAAGAGATCCGGCAGGCACTCAGCCTGCTGAGGAGGCATCTTTGACTGGGATAACGCCCTTCGTCGTCTCGACGAACTGAACGCCAAATCCGAAGACCCGAAAATCTGGGACGATCCGCAAGCCGCCCAAAAGCTGATGCGCGAGCGCCAGAAACTCGATGGCGCGCTCTCCGGCGTGCGCGGCATGGAGGGCGAACTGAACGACGCCCTCGGCCTGATCGAAATGGCCGAAGCCGAAAACGACACCGCCATGGTGGCCTATGCTGAAGCCAGCATCGCCGATGTCGGCAAACGCGCCGAACATCAGCGCCTGCAATCCATGCTGTCGGGCGAAGCCGATAGCAATGACAGCTATCTCGAAGTTCATGCCGGGGCAGGTGGCACAGAGAGTCAGGACTGGGCGGAAATGCTGTTCCGCATGTACACCCGCTGGGCCGAACGCCACGGCTACAAGCTGCAACTGATCGAAGAAAGCCTGGGGGAGGGCGTCGGCCTCAAATCCGCAACGCTGCTGGTGAAAGGCGAAAACGCCTATGGCTGGCTCAAAAGCGAAGCAGGCGTGCATCGTCTCGTGCGCATCTCGCCCTATGATTCAAACGCCCGCCGCCATACCAGCTTCGCCAGCGTCACGGTCTTCCCGGTGATCGACCAGACCATCGAAATCGACATCCCCGACAAAGAAGTCCGCATCGACGTGTTCCGCGCCTCTGGTGCCGGTGGCCAGCACGTCAACAAAACCGAAAGCGCGGTGCGCATCACCCATCTGCCCACCAGCATCGCGGTGTCGTCGCAGACGGAAAAATCGCAACATCAAAACCGCGCCATCTGCTGGGACATGCTGCGCTCGCGCCTCTACGAAATCGAACTGGAAAAGAAGAAGGCGGAAACCGGCGCCTTCATCGGCGAGAAATCAGAGATTGGCTGGGGCCACCAAATCCGCTCCTACGTCCTTCAGCCCTATCAATTGGTCAAAGACCTGCGCACCGGCGTCGAAAGCCGCACGCCCCAAGATGTGCTGGACGGCGATCTCGATCCCTTCATGGCCGCAGCCCTCGCCCAAGCCGTCGGTGGCAAACCCCGCGAAAAGATCGAAGACCTCGATTAGCCCCTGCGCTAGGATTACCGCCGCTCCGGGACGTGTCCGAAATGGCGGCGTTCAAATATCGCGCCTTCATCAGCTACAGCCACCAGGACAGGACATGGGTGGAATGGCTGCACAAGGCGCTGGAATCCTACCGCCTCCCCAAACAACTTGTAGGGGCGCAAACCCCGTTCGGCCCGGTGCCGGAAAAACTGTTCCCCATCTATCGCGACCGCGATGAATTTCCCGCTGCTGCCGATCTGGCCCAACATGTACGCACGGCGCTCGAACAATCGGCCTGCCTGATCGTTGTCTGCTCTCCCGCCGCCGCGCAAAGCCGCTGGGTCAACGCAGAAATCCTCACGTTCAAACGCATGGGGCGCGCCCAGCGCATTCTGCCCATCATCGTCAACGGCGAACCGGGCGGTACGCCCGACTGTTTCCCGCCCGCGCTCATCTTCAAACTCGGCGCCAATGGCGAACTGTCGAGCGAACGCATCGAACCCGCCGCCGCCGATGCGCGGGCAAAGGGCGATGGCAAAGACAATGCCAAACTCAAACTCATCGCGGGTCTGCTAGGTACCGATTACGCCACCCTGAAACAACGCGATGCCGAAGCCGAACGCCGCCGCGCGCGCCTCTATCGCACAATCGCCATCTCCATGAGCGTGCTGGCACTCGTCGCCGTCACAGGCGGCCTGCTCACCTATCACTTCGCGCTGCGTTCTGAAGCCATGCGCAAGGCCGCCGAAATTCAGGCCACGACCGCGGAGAAAAGCCGGGACTTCATGGTCTCCCTTTTTTCCATCGCCAACCCGGAAGAAAATCGCGGCAACAAAATCACCGCCCGCGAAATGCTGGATCGCGGCGTCGCAGAAATCGACACCTCGCTCAAAGACCAACCCATCGTCCGCGCCAATCTGCTGCGCGCCATGGGCCAGTCCTATACCGGCCTCGGCCTCTACCCAAAAGCACGCGCGGTGCTGGACAAAGCGCTGGCCGAAGCCAAACGCGGTGGCCGCCCCGATGATATATTGGAGGCCACGCTTGCGCTCGCCGCAAATCACTACACCAATGGCGATTACGCGGGCGCCGAACATCTCTATCGCGGCGCGCTGGCCAAAGCACAATCCCTGCACGGCCCCGAACACACGTCCGTCTCCGAAGCTCTCAGCGGTCTCGGCGACGCACTCTCCGGCCTCGACCGCAAAAAAGAAGCGGAAGAAGATTATCGCCGCGCACTCGCCCTCGATCTCAAACTCCACGGCGAACAAAGCCGGGAAACCGCGCGCTCCCTCTCCGCATTGGGCACGCTGCTGTATTTCGAGGGCCGCTACACGCAGGCCGAACCACACTTCCAGCGCGCCCTCGCCATCCGCAAAACCCTCTTCGGCCCGCGCGACGCCGGCATCGCGGTGCTGCTCAACAATCTCGGCGCGCTGAATTATGAAACCGGCCATTACGACAAGGCAGAAGCAACATATAAGGAAGCGCTTCCCGTCTATCGTGCCGTCTTCGGCGACAATCATCCCGAAGTCGCGGTGATCCTCAACAATCTCGGCCGCGTCCAACTCATGCGCAACAAACGCGCGGATGCAAAAGCCACGCTCATACAGGCGCTGGCGATGGATCGCACATTCCTCTCTGCCGATGACGACACGCTGATCCCCCCACTCAATAGCCTCGGCATGCTCGCACTCGCCCGCGGCGATCTCGCCGAAGCGCACACCATGCTGGAAGAGGCGTTGCGCATCGCGAAGCTGCACCAAAGCTGGATGCTCGATCAGGTGCTGGGCAATTGCGCCGAACTCTATCAACGCACCGGCCGCACAACGGATGCGCAAACCACACTGGCCCTCGCAAGACAGGTGCAAACAGCCCGCTATGGCGCGCACCTGCAAACAACAGAGGCCTGGCGCCAAGCCGTGCTCGATACGGTAGAGGCCGCACACGCGCTCGCATCGGGCCACAGTGCCACCGCCATCAAAACCCTGTCACAGGCGCTACCCATTCTCGAAACGCGCTTCGGTAAAACCGGCTTCTATCCCGTCCGCGCCGCAAATCTGCTGACACATGCCCAACGCATCAAAAAAATGGCCGTAGAACGCCAAAAACAAGATTAAAAATAATTAACCTTTCGCCGCCGCGCGCCCAACACCCTGGCGCTTTTGAGAAAATCTCCAGCGGTTCCCACTCGACATAATGTTATCGCTGGACTCTTATTCCACCGTGTTCGCACTCTTCCACCTTCAGGCTTGGAGGGCGCACACCATGCCATACCTCAGATACCTGCTCATTCCCGCAACCTGTCTCGCACTCGTCGCCGCGCAAGAGGCAAGCGCCAAACCGCGCGCCATCTCGACCGATGGCGGAAAGACGGAGCCGATCATCGGCGTCCCCAATGGCGAGGTCATGACGATGTTCATCTCCACCGCGCCCGGCGCGGATGCAGATTACATCGCACTCGGCGGCCCGGGGCAAACCAGCGGCCTGCCCACGCCCGGCTCGCCAATATTCTGCACACAGACAATCAGCGGGCTCTGCGGCGCGGCCACCACGCCCGGCGTTATCGCCGATCTCGGAAAAGCCACGCCGACGGGCGATCTTCCCGCAAACCTTTTCCCCACCGGAAAGATTCAACTCGTTCTGGTCGATACCACCACAAACACAACCTTCGCCTCCAACATCGAAGTGGCAAGCCCGGACTCAAGCTTCGGCTCCGGTTACGTCTACCAGAACTGGGTCACCAGCAATTACGATGATTTCGGTTTCGGCGTGCTTCCAGCCTTCGCCGCAAGCACCCTCTCGGCCTTGCCCGCATCGGCCCGTCTGCAATTTGTGGGCTGGGATAACACAGTGTCCTGCCCCGATCCGGACCCCCTCGTCATTTGCAACAATCAGCCCGGCACCGGTGTCGATCCCTATCAATATAACGATGCCGTGATGGCCGTGTGGTTCGTCGGCGGAACGTCCGTGCCCGAACCACTCACACTGGCCATCTTCGGCGCAGGGCTTGCCGGGGTCTTTGTCGGCCGCAACAGACGCAAGGGCCTTCAGAATATATAGTTGGAGTGGCGCGCATCGCGGCAGAAGTCGAACAGTTCGCGCAGCGCCACATCTTCCATCTGCGCCACGGTCTCCAACAGGCCCATGCCGCCTTCATTGGCGCGGGTGCGAATGCGGCGCACCTCGCGCGCATAATGCTTGTAGCGTTCCATATGAAATTCATTGCCGCTGCCACGCTGATACACCGCCACAATGGCCGAAATAACAAACATCAACAGCGTAACAAAGCCGATCCACGATTGGGTGAGCCCACCCAGCATCGGGATCGCATGTAGCAAAATCCCCGACCAGGCAATGAACAGAATTTGCGAAAGCGCCATCAATCCGCCAATCACAAAGGTCGCCTCGCTCACCAGCGCCGGCAGCCGCGCCCGGTCCTCACAAGCATGGGCCTGCCGCTCCAGATGCTGCGCCTGCACGCCCAACCGCAAACTGTCATACACAACGGCCCCGTCATGCATCAAAACGGAGTTTGCACCCGGCGCAGGTATTTTTGGTGCGTGCGGCAATTCCGATGGCGAGAATTCCTCCACCGCCGAACGCCCGCCCATGATCTCCTGCTCAAGGCGCGCAAGCTGTTCATTGAAAAACGCATCAACCTTCGCCGCGAGCGTCTGCGCATCGGGTGATTGGCCAATCAACGCGAAGGCTTGAAATTTCAAACAACGCACCCGCTCCGCCGCAAAACGCGCCACCAGCCAGCGGTCGCTGACCCCGCCGGTGAGCAGCGCAATCTGCGAAACCAACCCGACAGCTGCAACAATCTCACTCAGTATACTGACGAAACGCGGCACCCGATAAGCGCCCTGTAACGAGAACTGAAAATCAAACAGCACCATCGCCAGAAAAATGCTGATCAGCGCCGTCATGCCCAACCCGACATAGACCCGCTTCCAGCGCCGCGCCTCGCGCTCATAGGCCTCGAACACCTGCGATACGGCAGTGTTCACGATCAGCGGGCAAAGACCGGGATAGGCAGAAGCCAGCCTGCGAGATGGATCTATATCGCGGTTGAATATTTCTGTCGGCACGGCAGTGGTCGCCTTCCCAGCACTACCCACCAGCGCCAAAGCTCAACCGGCCGAAGAGTTCCAGCGATCACGATTGCCATCGCTAAAACAACTACACCGTGTAAACGCGCAATTGAGAGCGATACGCAACAGCACCCTTTTCTGTAAGCCCGCTTTACATGCGCAATTCCAGCAATTGGAAAGACGTTAATAATCAATGCTGGCACAACTTATGCTTAAGTAATCGCTGTAAAGTTCGGAGAAACTGCAATGGGTAATGGCAATAGCAAGTATCTTGCGCTGCTAGGAGCGGTCATGCTCGGGTCGCTCGCTTTCGCAGCCTCATCCCAAAATGCCACCGCCGATGCGATGCATGTGTCCTGCACTTCGCCGACACCTGCATGCCTCGACACTGGCAGCATCACACCCACCAGCACCAATCCACCCACGTTCAGTTTTAAGAAAAGTCCTAATTCAGGCCTTGGAACATTCGACCTCACTGTTCTGATTCCGAATAATGTCGCGGGTGCCAACGCACAAAGTTTCTCAATCAACGGCACATATACGGGCAACGCGACCGTCGCCTCGTTGCTGGCAAGCGTCACAGCATGGTCGAGTGGGCAACTCGATGCTTATCTCGGCATTTCGGCAAGCCCGACCAATCCTATCGGCGCGTTTCTTCCCCTGACACAGGCCTATCAACCTTCGGCGTTGGGGTATTTCGTTTATATGTTCAACTTTGGATCGGTGAACTTCGGTACAAATGATCCGCTGTTTGCCACCAGCTATGTCTTTCCGGTTGGTTCAATCGTAACGGCGTTTTTTAACAAAGCGGACTGCACGCGCAAGTGCTGGGTCGCAACAGCAAACAGTTCAGCGTTGATTATCACCAATGGCACACCGCCACCGGGTATTCCCGAACCTGCCACGCTGAGCCTGCTGGGTGCAGGCCTCATCGCGTTACGCTCGCTCAAGCGCAAGCGCACCGCATAAAGGCTGATGTTGGGTAACAAAAAACGGCGGCCAACTTGGCCGCCGTTTTGGTATTGCACAAGGCTTGCCTTCAGTTCGCGGGCGGATAGGCAGAAGCCGCGCGTTCCTCAATCTTCGCCGCAACATCGGCGGGAATGGCGCCTGCCGATTTGCGCGCGAATGGCGCCATGCGCGGGGCTGCTTCATCGCTCAGTGGGTTGTCGGAGTGGCGGCAATTGCCTTCAAACAGCGCACCGCTTTCCACCGCAAAGGTCTCGTGCAGAATATTGCCGTCCACCTTGCAGGTGGCGCAAAGCTGAACCTTGCGGGCGCGGATGGAACCTTCGACGCGGCCCCGCACGACCACTTCTTCCGCCACAATCTCGCCCTTCACGCTGGCGGATTCACCCACCACAAGATTCTTGCAATGCAAATCGCCATCGACATTGCCATCCACCTGTATGTCGCCGGATGAGGTCAGCGTGCCGGTTACAGAAAGTTCGGCGCTGATGATCGACGGCGCGCCATTGCGCACCGGCTGCTTGGGTTGAATGCCCGCCGAAGAGACCGGCGCGGCAGGGTGAGGAATCGGTGATGCCATAGGGGTTTCTTCCTTTTTATTCGAGAACATGACGGCCAGCCTCCAAGAACTTGGCCGGGTCCCTTACGCGGTTGTCCAGCCATACTTCGTAATGCACATGCGGTCCTGTGCTGCGTCCGGTTGAACCAAGTTTGCCCACCGCATCGCCCCGCGCAAGCTGCATCCCCTTGCGCACCAGAACCGACGAAAGGTGACCATAGCGGGTCTTCACGCCCATGCCATGATCCACCTCAACCAAATTTCCATACGCGCCATGGGCCCCGGCCCAAACCACTGTCCCCGGCGCGGTCACATGGACTTTGGAGCCCCAGGGCCCACCAAAATCAAGCCCCGCGTGAAAGGCGGCATGCCCGGTAAATGGGTCGATACGCGCGCCAAAATCGCTTGTCAGTTCCACACCCGGTCCGCTCACGGGCCCGGCAAGCGGCACATGAGAGAGCGCCGTCATCAACCCGCCCAATTGCGTCAGTGCAGCGTTTGCCGCAAAGAATCCCTGCCGGAAGACTGCATCGCGCACCCCCTCCAGCGGCATTTGCGACATCGGCAAAAGCGGCCCGCCCACATCGCTGCCACTGGCCGCAACGCGCTTCAACATTGTCTGTGGATTAATTCCGGCCATCCGCATCGCACGCTCAAGGCCCGCGCTGCGCCGGGTAATATCGGCCCGCGCAAAAGCGATCAGCGAATCTTCTTTCTGGTCCAGTGCCTCAAGCCGTTTGGTCTGTTGATCCAGAACAGCCAAGGCCGGGTGATGCGCAATGCGGGCCGAAACGATTTTGCGTTTCGGCGTGAACATCGCCTTGATCCGCTGATAGAGCGCGGAGCTCATATCGCCAAACCCGGCATGGGTGGGCCGTGCGGTGCGTGGTTGCGGCGGAGCAGGGTGCGGCAAAACCGAAAGTTCGGATGAAGCGGCGGGAGATGACGCGTCCCCGCGTAAAAAGCCCACTCCGGCGTCAATACTGTCGGTCGCGCTGTTGCTGCCGTGTGCGCGCGGCGCTTTGGGGGCTGCAACATTGCGCAAAGCGACGAGCGTGGAATCCATCGCCGTCTTCTGCCCGACAAGCTGCGCCATGGATTGTTGCTTGGCTTCCACCTCATCGGCCGTCGCCTTGAAACGGTCGGTAGCGGCAATCAGCGCGCCATTCAGTTCGTCATACGACATCTGAAGATCGGCGACGCGGTTTTCATATTGCGCCTGCATCGTCTGATAGCGCTGATCCTTGGCGGTGATGATGTGGTCTTTGAAGATCACATTCACACTGGCAAACGAGACCCAACCCAAAAAGATCAACGCCAGCCCCGCCAGCGTCGCCTGAAGCGAGGCGCTGAAGGTGAAGAACTGCACATGGCCGTCACTGCGGATATAGATTTGCCGTTCAGGGAATATGGCGTGCAACCAGTGCCACACCCGCTCTGCCAGCGGGTGAACTACACCAAGGTTCGCCTTATGATGGCTGCTCCGGCCCGCATCCGCCTTCGCATCCTTGTGGGCACGATCAGTACCCGCCGCTGAATCCGGCATCTCACCTCAAAGTTCGTTGCACGCTAAACCCCTTCGCAAAGAACCGGGGCCAACCGCATTCGCAGCTCTTTGTTTCGTCGCGCGATTTATCGGAAAACCGCTTCACACTTTTCCGATCACGCTTCAATTAAAGCGCCCTGGCCGCGCTCAGCACGGCCTCCACATGGCCCGGAACCCTGACCTTGCGCCAGATCTCCCGGATGACGCCCTTGGCGTCGACGAGGAATGTCGCTCGGTCCATACCCATATACTTTCGACCGTACAAGCTCTTTTCAACCCACACGCCATAGGCCTGCGCGAGTTCCGTTTCCGGATCTGAACCCAATGTAATCTTGAGTTTATGTTTGATTTTAAACTTGTCGTGCGACGCGGTGGAATCTTTCGAAACGCCAATGACACTTATGTCGAGTGCGTCGAATTTTCTCTTGGCTTCAGTGAAGCCGACCGCTTCTCTGGTGCAGCCCGCGGTGTCGTCCTTGGGATAGAAGTAAAGGACATATGGGTGTCCTTTCAGCCCCTGAGAGGTCACAGTACCCCCTGAATCGGTGGCAAGTTTAAAGGTGGGCGCTTTATCGCCTGGCTTCAATTCCATGATAGCCCTTCATGGTGGAGACTGGGGGACGAGATAACACCTTGGGGCGTTTACCAAATATTAACAATAGGCGATAGGGCGAGGCCTTGCGCCGGCAAGGGGGCTCCCCAGATCCGGTCGGTTTCGCCGCAATGGCACACAAGCGGAGTACCGTCCTTTTGAAGCTGGCCGATCTGAAGCGATTCCGCGCCCGGCACGCCGGATTGATCGCGGTCGGCCTGGTGGCGGCGGTGATCTTCTTCGTGGTCGGCGCTGGCCTCAGATTGTGGATGGGCCCGGTCTCCCTCTCCCCCTTTTCTGACAGGTTGTCAGATGCGATTTCGCAAGCGCTGCCCGGCATCGCGGTAAAGTTCGATTCCGCCTCCCTCGGCTGGTCCCCCTCGGACGGGCGGGTAGATCTGATCGTGCTGGGCGCACGGGTCTATGACAGCCGGGGCCGCATCATCGCCCAGGCCCCGCGCGCCGACCTGGCGCTCGCTTCATCGGCCCTGATGTCCGGCGCGCTGGAGGTACGGCGCATCACCCTGGTCGGCGTCCAACTCACCTTGGTCCGCACGCGTGAAGGCGGCGTCCGCCTCGGCGTCTCGAACGACAAGGATCAACCCGACCTCCTGAAAAAAATAAAAGCGGCGATAGATGCCAGCAGCGGCAGCGCCACCACGCTGCAATCCTTCGCCGTGAAAAATGCACGGCTGGCCTTTTACGACGAAACCTCCGGCCTCTTTATCGTCTCGCCCAATGCGGCAATGCAGGTCTCTTCGGCAAAAGATAATCTCGCCGCGTCGGTGGATGCTGAGATAGAGGTGAGCGGCCGCAAAGCCCACATCGTGGCCAACATCGCGCTGCCACAGAACAACGCGCCCGCCACCGGCCATTTCGCACTCACCGGCCTCAACCTCGCAAGCCTCGGCCGCAACGCACACGTCTTCAGCGCGCTCGACATTGCGCAGGTGAATGTCGATCTCGCCGCCGATGTGGTGTTCAACGGCAACCGTCTCTCAACGGTGAAATTTCAAACACAAGGGCAGGGCGGCATCGAAGGCTGGGGCCCCAAAGGCGGCCCGCTCGCACTCGGCACCATCCGCGCCAGCGGCACTTACAATGCCAATACAGGCCGCGTGCAAATCGCAAATGCCACAGCCGCCAACGGTCAGGTAAACCTGCACCTCAGCGGCGAAGGCCAACTCACCTACGACAAGAACGACACCCTCACCAGCGCCGCCATCGACGCCGCGATAGATAACGTCGCGGTCGATATGCCCGGCATCTTCCCGCGCGTGATGAAACTTTCCGATGTGAAAGTCGCAGGCAACTACACCCCTGCAACGGGAGAGGCGAATCTCACCCAGCTCACCATCCACGGCGGACATCTCTCGGCCGATCTCACCGGCAGAACCACCTTCGGCGAAGCCTCACCCGCCATCGACCTGTCAGGCCACATCAACGCCATCAATGTCCGCGACCTGCTCGGCTACTGGCCCACCACGCTCGGCAGCGGCGCGCGTGAATGGATCGACGAAAGCATCCACGCAGGCCGCGTGGGCCCTATCCGCATCGAAGTCCACATTGCCCAAGGCGCGCTCGACGCACCGGCCCTGCCTGAATCCGCGCTTAACATTTCTTTCCCCTTCAGCAATGTCACCGGCACCTATGTCCACGGCCTCACGCCCGCCAACAGCGTGAACGGCAAGGGCGTGATGACCGGCAACACCTTCACCGCACAAATCACCTCCGGCAAAATCGGCAACATCACTATCGCGCAAGGCACCGGCCTCATCAGCAACGTCGCCGCAGAAGTCCCAGTGGGCAAATTCTCCGTGCAGGCGCAAGGCGAAATGCCAGAAATCCTCACCCTGATCGACATGAAGCCGCTGAACTATCCCACCCGCTTCGGGATAGATCCACAAAGCGCAAGCGGCACAGCATCCACCGAAATCACCACCATCGTGCCCATGCTGCGCCATCTCGCGGTGGATGACATCGGCGTGGATGTGCGCGGAACCATCGCCAATTTTGCCATCTCCCTCGGCAAATCCACCAGGATCACAAAGGGCGACATCACCTTCGTGGTCGATAACGCCCATCTCGAAGCCTCCGGCACCGCCGCCTATGCGGACCAACCGGTGGTGATGAACTGGACGGAAGATTTCCGCACCAAAGACGACATTACCACCCGCATCAACGCGCAGGGCACCTTCGATCAGGCAGGCCGTGCCGCCATTGGCCTCGACCTGGGCGATCTGGTCACCGGCCCCGCCACCATCAAAACCGCCATCACCGGCCACCGCGGCCAACTCCACCACGCAGTTGTCGATGCCGATCTCACCAAATCGCGCCTCGCCTACGAGCTGGTGAATTTCGATAAGCCCGCCGGCACACCATCCCACGCCGATGTGCACGTCACCTTCGGCCCCGGCGCCCGCGCGCAATCCGCCGAGCTCAAAGTCACCGCAAAAGGCATGACGGTAGAGGGCACCGCCCGTTTCAATGAAGATGGCAACCTCGCCGCGCTCGATCTTCCCATCGTCAAATCCGCCGCCAATGATTTTGCGCTTCAACTCGCCCATGGCGAAAACCGCGCCATAGACATCACCGTCAAAGGCAAATCGCTCGATGGCTCCACGCTGACCAAGCGCGACACAGCACAAATCAAAGACGGTGCAAAAGGCGACGCCAAACAAACAGACGCCCCCCGCACCCCCGAACAAAAATTCGACGGCCCCTTCAAACTCTCGGTCAATGTCGAGCGCCTCGTTTTGCGCGATAACATCACCCTCAGCACGTTCGCGTTGGAAGGCGCTGGCGATGAAGACCGCATCAAGGCGCTCACCTTAAGCGCCATCCCCCCCGGTAACGGCAAACTCAGCGCAAAACTTGAGCATGTCGCGGGCCACCGCAAACTCGATTTCGCCACCACAAATGGCGGTGCGCTGGTGCAAGGCGTCTTCGGCCTCGAAAGTCTGAAAGGTGGAACAATCGCCGCCACGCTGACCTTTCCGGGCAATGGCGATGTCGCCCAAACCACCGGCCCCGATTTCGAAGGCACCATGATCGCCGAAGATTTCCGCATCCTGCATCAGCCCTTCCTCGCAAGGCTGTTCGCGGCGGGCTCGCTCACCGGCTTTGCCGATCTGATGGGTGCCAAAGGCATCGCGGTGGACAAGCTCACTGTGCCGTTCAAATCCACCAAAGGCGTCATCAACATCCGCCAGGCCCACGCCTCCGGCCCCGCCATCGGCTTCAGCGCGGATGGCTATGTCGATCGCCCGGACAACAAAGTGGGCCTACGCGGCACCATCGCACCGCTCTACGGCATCAATTCTATTCTCGGCGCCATTCCGCTGATCGGCGATGTTCTCACCTCGCGCGAAGGGGAGGGCATCCTCGGCACCACCTACGCCGTCAGCGGCAACGCCGATGAGCCGGAGATCAACGTGAACCCGCTCTCCATGCTCACACCGGGCATCCTGCGCCGCATCTTCGAAGGCAGAATCCCCACAGCCAAACCCGCGCCGATTATCGACGCCCCAACCCCAACCCCCAAACCCGAAACGCCATAACCCGCCCCCCCTTTTTTTTGTCATTCCCGGCGAGCGAAGCGAGGGAAGGGAACCCAGGTGGTTGTCAACGCAAGAGCGTTAGAAATCACGCCCCCGCCCCCAACCCCACCGTCATAAACACACTATTCGCATCCGCCACATAAGGCGCAAACGCCCCACACACCACAAACCCATGCCGCGCATACAGCGCCCGCGCCGGTGCAAAATACGCCCACGCCCCCGTTTCCAAACTCAGCCGCGCCATCCCCCGCGCCCGCGCCACATCCATAATGTGCCGCAACATCAAACGCCCCACACCGCGCCCACGCGCAGCTTCCGCAACATGCATCGACTTCACCTCGCCATGCCCCGCCGCCAACACCTTCAACGCGCCACACCCCAGCAGCGCGTCCCCCTCCCATATCGTCCAGAATGAAATGCCCGGCGCAGCCAGGCCGGAAAGATCAAGCGCATGCGCACTCCCCACCGCCGTCTCCGCCCGCGCCCGCATCACATGCGTCTGCAACAACGCAATCACCAGCGGGTCAGAAAGCCCACCCTCTGCAATGCGCATTATGTGTCACCCTTTAACCCCGGGAAGCCCGTCCAGTTTCGGAATGTCCTCCAACTGCACATCCCACTCAGCCCTGCTCGCACAACAAATATGCGCATTCGGCCGAATGTGAATCGCGCTATCAAGACACCCGGCAGGCACCATCAGAAAAGCCCCTTGAACACAGGGAAGCGCAGAACCGCATTCCCCACAAAAGCTTCTTTCATGCCGCGTAGCAGGCACCCGATACGTTTTGATGCCATCACGCCCCGATAGCCAGTTAATCACCGCACTCGATGAAAACAGATTGGCCGCATGAGCCGAGCCACTACCTTTGCGGCAGCGCGAACAGTGACAAAGGAAGAAGGCTTCAAACGCCCCGGAAATCTCAAACCGGACAGCGCCACACAAACAGGCCCCAGTCGTCATCTGGCTCATAAGAGTCCTCCCCTTCGTTCCAACCATCCCACCAAACCATCATTCCCTGCGACCCCAGACTTGGTCCGAGGAAGGAAAGCCCCCACTCCCCCTCTGTCATTCCCGGCGAGCGAAGCGAGGGAAGGGAACCCAGGTAGTCCTTACCGCACAATTGCCGAGCCATCTCGCACCAGCCCAGCATCTCATAAAATTAAAATCACAAATAACAGAATAATTACCTTGAAACATCTCGAATAGTAGTATATATTCCTCATTCAACTGTGAGGAATCCTACGCCCATCAATCACTTGAGGGAGGTCAGAGCAAAATTGAAGAACCCCTCAGGCGGGCTTCACCAGCACATGCTTCTTGCGCCCAAGCGAAAGCTTGATCGCGCCCTCCACAGCCATATCCGCCGTCACCATCAGCTTCGCATCGGTCACAGCTTCGTCATTGAGCTTCAGCCCATTATTGGCGATCAGCTTGCGCACTTCCGAATTGGAGGCGGCGAGCCCCGCCGTCACCACCAGATTCAAAATCCCGTCAGGCAAAGCCACGGTGACAGTCGGCAACCCTTCAGCCGCCGCGCCTTCCTCAAACGTGCGCCGCGATGTCTCCGCCGCGCCATCCGCAATCTCGCGTCCATGCAGCAAGGTGGTCGCCGCCGTCGCCAGAATTTTCTTGGCGTCGTTCAACTCACCGCCCTGCAACGCTTCCAGCCGCGCAATCTCATCTTCGGGCAGTTCGGTGAACAACCGCATGAAGCGGCCCACATCGCCGTCCTCAGTGTTGCGCCAGAATTGCCAATAATCATAAGGGCTGCGCATCTCAGGGTTCAGCCACACAGCGCCCGCCGCCGTCTTGCCCATCTTGGCGCCCGATGCGGTGGTAATCAGCGGTGTCGTCAGCCCGAACAATTCGGTGCTCAAAACCCGCCGCCCCAGATCGATCCCGGAAACGATATTGCCCCACTGGTCCGACCCGCTGGATTGCAAACGGCAGCCATAACGCCGGTTCAATTCCACAAAGTCATAGGCCTGCATGATCGAATAGTTGAATTCGAGAAAGCTGAACGGCAGATCGTTCTCCACCTTCGCCTTCACACTCTCCATCGCCAGCATCCGGTTGATAGAAAAATGCCGCCCGATCTCGCGCAGAAACGGAATGTATTCGAGCTTGTCGAGCCATTGCGCATTATCCACCATGATCGCATCACTCGGCCCATCGCCAAAAGTGAGAAAGCGCTCAAAGGTTTTGCGAATGGCCGCCTTGTTGGTTTCGATCTGCGCATCGGAAAGCAGCGGCCGCGCTTCATTGCGAAAAGACGGGTCGCCCACCTTGGTCGTACCGCCGCCAATCAAAACGATGGGCCGGTGCCCCGCCTGCTGCAACCGCCGCAGGGTCATGATCTGCAAGGCATGGCCCACATGCAGGCTGGGCGCCGTGCAATCAAATCCGATATAGGCGGTGACCCGTTCCTTGGTCATCATTTCGTCCAGCGCTGCCGCCCCGGTGCAATCGTAATAGGCCCCACGCGCCACGAAATTACGCATAAAGTCGGATTTGAAGCTGTTGGGCGCGCCGGTCATGAAATGTTACGCTGGTTGGGAAGCGCGAGGCTCATAGCACGGATGCCGAAAGTTCTTAAAGCCATAGGTTTGATGAGCGGTACCTCGCTCGACGGCATAGATGCGGCCCTGCTGGACACCGATGGCGAAAACCTTGCCCACCCCGGCCCCGCGCTGACCATCCCTTACGATGCGCAAACCCGCGCCCAGTTGCGCGCCGCGCTGGAAGATGCCCGCTCCGTGGCCGAAGGCGCCCCCGTGCCATGGTCCATCCGCGATGCCGAACAAAGCCTGACACAGGCGCACGCCGCCGCCGTCCACCAACTCCTGTCCAAAGCGGGGCTTGCCCCCCGCGATGTAGCGCTGATCGGCTTTCACGGCCAAACCATCCTGCACCGTCCCGCCGAGCGCTGGACCTGGCAAATCGGTGACGGCCAAATGCTCGCCGGCCTCACCGGCATCGACACAGTGAACGATTTCCGCAGCGCGGATGTGAAAGCAGGCGGGCAGGGCGCGCCCCTGGTGCCGCTCTATCACGCAGCCTTAGCCAAAAGCGCAGGCGCAACCGGCCCCATCGCCATCGTCAATATCGGCGGCGTCGCCAATGTCACCTTCGTCGATGATGAAACCGTCCTCGCCTTCGACACCGGCCCCGGCAATGCACCGATAGATGATTGGGTCATGCGCCACGCCGGAAAACCGATTGACGAAGACGGACGCATCGCCGCCACCGGCAAAGTTGAAGCCGCCGTGCTGGAGCGCATGTTGCAACACGACTTCTTCACTAGGCCCGGCCCCAAATCGCTGGATCGTCTGGATTTCGGCATGGTCGATGTCGAGCACCTTTCGCCGGAAGATGGCGCGGCCACACTCACCGCCTTCACCGCCGCCACCATCGCCCGCGCCCGCGAACATTTCCCTGGCCCGGCCGATACATGGATCGTCTGCGGCGGTGGCCGCCACAACACAACGCTGATGAAAGCCTTGCGCGCACATCTGAACGCGCCCGTCATCGCCGCAGAGGATAAATCCTGGCGCGGCGATTTCATCGAGGCAGAAGCCTTCGCCTATCTCGCCGTGCGCAGTCTCAAAGGTCTGCCCCTCAGCCTGCCTGCGACCACAGGCGTTCCCCAACCCATGACGGGAGGCAGGCTAAGCAGAACCACTTAACGCCCGCGATTGGGATCGTTCATCCGCCGCTGCGAATAGTCCTCGACCGCATCCACGACTTCCTGCTCGTGCTTGTCGAAGAAGTGATTGGCGCCCTCGATCTTATGATAATCAATCTTGATGCCCTTCTGCGCGCGCAGTCGGTCCACCAGCTTCAGCACATCAGCCTCCGGCACAACCTGATCCTTGGTGCCGTGGATCATCACGCCCGAAGCCGGGCAGGGTGCAAGAAACGCAAAATCATACATGCTCGCCGGCGGCGCGATGGAGATGAACCCGGTAATCTCCGGCCGCCGCATGAGCAGCTGCATCCCGATCCACGCCCCAAACGAAATCCCACACACCCAAACAAAGGAGGGGTTGGGATACAGCGTGTTCATCCAGTCCAGCACCGCCGCCGCATCGGAAAGTTCCCCGACGCCGGAATCAAACGTGCCCTGACTGCGCCCCACCCCCCGGAAATTGAACCGAACCGTGGTGCAACCGAGCTTGTGGTACATATGAAAGAGGTCATAAACGAGCGGATTGTTCATCGTCCCGCCAAATTGCGGGTGCGGATGCAGAATCAGCGCCATAGGGGCCTGAGGGGCCTTCTGCCGCTGATAACGCACTTCAATTCGGCCCGCAGGCCCCGGAAGAATAATATCAGGCATCGTTACTCCGCACCGTTCCAGCCCTGCCAAACGCCCCAAACCCTTCATTCCACTCGGATTTGCGATAAACGAAAATCCATAAACCCATCAGGGCCTTATGCGGCATTTGGGGAAAGTCTGCGCTCAATTCTTGACCGGGTTAGTCAGGAAATCTATATCCAATCCCAGAGCAGGCTTGCTCGGGGCCGGGCCTTTTACACCAACCCGCTTCCAAAGAGCCAAGAAATTCGAGGAGTTCGGCCATGAAATTGAGCACCAAGGGGCGTTACGCGGTCATGGCCATGGCCGATCTGGCAGGTCATGCACAGGACGGCAAGGCCGTTCCGCTGGCCGAAATCTCCGGACGGCAGGAAATTTCGCTCTCCTACCTGGAACAACTCTTCGCCAAACTCCGCCGCGGTGGCCTGGTCAAAAGCGTGCGGGGCCCCGGCGGCGGCTACCGCCTCGCCCGCCCGGCAGAAGAAACCCGCGTCGCGGACATTATTCTGGCTGTCGATGAACCCATCGCCGCCACCCGCTGCCGCCCCGGCAGCACCAAAGGCTGCACTGGCACAGGCGCCCGCTGCGTCACCCATGATCTATGGGAAGAACTGGGTCGCCAAATTCACGTCTTTCTCTCCTCCGTCACCCTTGCCGATGTGATCGAAAGGCGTGTCCTTGGCCGTGCCCAACCCTGCGCCACGGTCGGCGAAAACCGGGAGGCCGCGTGAACAGCTTTGAATAACGCGATGCACTATCTCGATCACAACGCCACCTCGCCTTTGCGCCCACAAGCTCGCGCCGCCGTGGAGCGCGCGCTCGGCTGCGCCAACCCATCCTCTATCCATGCTGAAGGCCGCAAAGCCCGCGCGTTGATGGAGGAGGCGAGGGCGCAAGTCGCCCAGCTTGCGAACGCGGATGCGCAATCCATCACCTTCACCAGCGGCGGAACCGAAGCCAACGCGCTGGCGCTGCACGCTGCAATTTATGGTGCGATGGAAAGAGAAGCGCGCCTCACCCGCCTGTTCGTCTCCGCGATTGAGCATGACAGCGTAACAGCCAATGCTGCGGCGCTGGTTGAACGTTTTGCAGGCCTGCGCCTCGAAACACTCCCCGTCACCGCGCAAGGCGTGCTCGATCTGGAAGCCCTGCGTACCGCGTTGCGTGAAGGCAAGGGCCGCGCCCTCGTCGCCGTGATGGCCGCGAACAATGAAACCGGCGCCATCCAGCCCACAACCGAGATCATCCGCCTCGCCCGTGAAGCAGGTGCGCTCACTTTCGTCGATGCCGTGCAAGCCGCCGGAAAAATTCCGCTCGCTTTCGATGCCGACTATCTCACCGTGTCATCGCACAAGCTGGGCGGTCCGCAAGGCGCAGGTGCGCTGGTAGTAAAGCCCGATGCACCCTTCGCCGCGCAAATCCTCGGCGGTGGGCAAGAACGCAGCCACCGCGCAGGCACAGAAAATGTTGCTGCTATCGCAGGCTTCGGTGCGGCGGCCGAAGCAGCGCATAGTGAAAAAGCGAACCCCGCTTTGCGCGATAGGTTTGAGGCCGCGCTGAAGAAAGTTGCCCCTGATGCAATCATTTTCAGCGAGAATGCCCCGCGCCTCGCCAACACATCGAATTTCGCAGCTCCCGGCATCACCGCCGAAACCGCCGTCATGGCGCTCGATCTCGATGGCGTGATGCTCAGTTCTGGCGCTGCCTGTTCCTCCGGCAAGGTAAAACCTTCGCATGTGCTGGCCGCGATGGGCGTTGAAGAAGATCTGGCGCGTTGTGCCCTGCGCATAAGTTTCGGCTGGAATTCCACCGAACAAGATGTCGATGCGGCAATCGCATCCCTGTCCAAATTGCTCGCGCGCCCCCGTTCGCGCGCGGCTGCGTGAGGCGTTGATGGCTGCCGTACAAGAAACCAAAGAACAAGTTTCCGCCCTTGGCGAGAAATATAAATATGGCTTCGTCACCGATATCGAGATGGAGATGGCCCCGCGCGGCCTGAACGAAGATACGGTGCGCTACATTTCGGCCAAAAAAGGCGAGCCGACCTGGATGCTGGACTGGCGTCTTGGCGCCTTCCGCCGCTGGCGCGAAATGAAAGAGCCCAACTGGGCCCGCGTCCACTATCCGAAAATCGACTATCAGGACTCCTATTATTACGCCGCGCCAAAATCGACGCCGCAAAAACAGAGTCTGGATGAAGTCGATCCCAAGCTGCTCGAAACCTATGCCAAGCTCGGTATCCCGCTGCATGAGCAGATGGCACTCTCCGGCGTGGCGGTGGATGCTGTGTTCGATTCCGTGTCGGTGGCCACAACGTACAAAGACAAGCTGAACGACGCGGGTGTAATTTTCTGCCCGATCTCCGAAGCGATCCGCGATTATCCAGATCTGGTGAAAAAATATCTCGGCACCGTCGTTCCGGTGACCGACAATTTCTTCGCCACGCTCAATTCGGCAGTCTTTTCCGATGGCACCTTCGTCTATGTGCCAAAGGGTGTGCGCTGCCCGATGGAGCTGTCCACCTATTTCCGCATCAATGCGAGCGAAACAGGCCAGTTCGAACGTACCCTCATCATCGCGGACGAAGGCTCTTACGTCAGCTATCTCGAAGGCTGCACCGCGCCCATGCGCGATGAAAACCAGCTTCACGCAGCGGTCGTGGAACTGGTCGCGCTGGAAGGCGCGGAAATCAAATATTCAACGGTACAGAACTGGTATCCCGGCGATGAAAACGGGGTCGGCGGCATCTTTAATTTTGTCACCAAACGCGGCGATTGCCGCGGCAACCGCTCCAAGATTTCGTGGACGCAGGTGGAAACCGGCTCGGCGATCACCTGGAAATATCCCAGCTGCATCCTGCGCGGCGACGATACGGTGGGCGAATTCTATTCCATCGCCATCGCCAACCATTTCCAGCAGGCCGATACCGGCACCAAGATGATCCATCTGGGCAAAAACACCCGCTCGCGCATCATCTCCAAAGGCATCAGTGCAGGCCGCGCCCAAAACACCTATCGCGGTCTTGTCAGCGTGCACCCGAAAGCCGCTAACGCCCGCAACTATACCCAGTGCGACTCTCTCCTGATCGGCAGCACATGCGGCGCCCATACGGTGCCCTATATCGAAAGCCGCAATCCAAGCGCCAAAATCGAACATGAGGCCACAACCTCGAAGATCGCGGACGATCAACTGTTCTACTGCGTCCAGCGCGGCATCGGCCAAGAAGAAGCGGTGGCCCTCATCGTCAACGGCTTCTGCAAGGAAGTCTTGCAGCAACTACCAATGGAATTCGCAGTCGAGGCCCAAAAACTCGTCGGCATCAGCCTCGAAGGCAGTGTGGGATGAATGCCATGTTGAATTCCGCAGAATGGTTGTCGGCAATTTTTGCTGCGCTGAGCCTGGTCGGCGCCTCTATTTCGTTTTTTTCTTCGAGGGCGGCAACACGCAGGTCGTTTAGACTTGAGTGGACACGAGAAGTTATTGATTGGGGAGCGCGATCTGTAAGAGCGATGTCAATCGCACATAGGATCTGCGAAACAGACGAGCCTAGTAAGTTAGAAGGATTGCCGGGTCCTTCCGCAGTAGTTGCGGATTTGTCCGCATTGATTGATGAGGGGCGCTTCTTTTTTGAAAACAAGCGGCACCCGACTTTCGGTGCTGAGAAGCCTCCCGCGTATCAGGGATTTCGGCCTAAATTATTGGATTATCTCGTCGCTGTTCATGATTGGCTCAAGGGTTATTCGCAGCCATTAGATTCTGTCAATGGAGCGGCTTGCAGTGAAATTTGGATGTCTAAGCGGGAGTTCGTATCTGAATTGCAAAGAATTATCGAGCCTAAGTGGTTGTCCAAACAAGCAAGCTATAAAGAGTACGAGGCGACGTAATGTTGGAAATTCATGATCTTCACGCCACCGTTGGCGACAAGGAAATTCTCAAAGGTCTGAACCTCACCATCAACGCCGGTGAAGTCCATGCCATCATGGGCCCCAACGGTTCGGGCAAATCCACCCTGTCCTATGTGCTGGCAGGCCGTGCGGGCTACGAGGTCACGCAAGGCAGCATCATCTATCGCGGCGAAGACCTTACCCAACTCGCGCCCGAAGAACGTTCCGCCAAGGGCGTGTTCCTCGCCATGCAATACCCGGTCGAAATTCCGGGCGTGACCACACTTACCTTCCTCAAAGCCGCGCTCAACGCCCAACGCCGCGCGCGCGGCGAAAGCGAGATGGATGCGATGAGTGTGCTCAAGCGTGTGCGCGAAAAAGCCAAGGCGCTCAATGTGCCGGAAGAAATGCTCCGCCGCGCCCTCAATGTCGGCTTTTCTGGCGGCGAGAAGAAGCGTCTCGAAACCCTTCAAATGTCCCTGTTCGAACCGTCCTTCGCCATTCTGGACGAAACGGATTCCGGGCTGGACATCGACGCACTGAAACTCGTCGCCGAAGGCGTCAACGCCATGCGTTCGCCGGAACGTGCCATGCTGGTCATTACCCACTATCAACGCCTACTCGATTACATTGTCCCAGATCGCGTGCATGTGCTGGCCGGTGGCCGCATCATCGCCGAAGGCGGCAAGGATCTGGCGCATGAGCTGGAAGCCAAAGGCTATGCCCAGATTGTCAAGGACGCCGCATGAACGCCGCATTGCCATGGTTGAATACACGCCGTGCGGAAGCAATTGAAACCTTCCGTGTCAAAGGCGTTCCACATCGCCGGATCGAGGAATGGAAATATAGCGACATCCATTCTGCCCTGACGGCGGAAGATGTGGCTTCCGCCGGTAGCGCCACGCTTAAAATTTCTGGCGCACCATCCAATGTCGAAATTATCGATCTGGCAAAGCTCGATGAAGCAGCGCCGCAATGGCTGCGCGACCATCTCGCCGCTGCCGATCCGCAAGGTGCAATGAATGCAGCGGCCTTTGGCTATGCGACTGGCGGTGTCGCCTTGCGCGTGCCCCGCAATGTTACAGCGAGCACAGTCCATCTCGCAGTATCGGGACGCGGCCATGCAAGAGTCCTGATTGTGCTGGAAGAGGGCGCATCGCTCACCCTTTTTGAATCGCATGATGCCGCCACAGGCCTGCGCAATATCGGCACAGACATCAGCGTTGCCGCCAATGCGCAGCTTTCCCACATCGTCATCGCGCCAACCGCGGCCACCGCGATCCGTATAGATTCCATCCGCGCAAAACTCGCGCGCGATGCGCGGTATCACGCCCATTTCGCAGATTTCGGCGCCCAGCTTTCCCGCACCGATGTGCATGTCACGCTGGAAGGGCAAGGTTCTGAGGCGCGCCTCAGTGGCGTGAGCGCGCTGGCGGGCAATGTACATTCCGATATTACGACAGAAGTTGTTCACGCCATCGGTAACACCCACAGCACGCAGCTTTTCAAGAAAGCCGCAGGTGGCCGCTCACGCGCCGTCTATCAGGGCCGCGTCACCGTTTGCGAAGGCGCGGATGGCGTTGACAGCCAGCAAACCGCCAAGGGCATTCTGTTAAGCCCGCGCGCAGAAATCGACCTCAAGCCCGAACTCATCATCTTCGCGGATGATGTAAAATGCGCTCATGGCGCAGCGGTGGGTGATCTTGAAGCCGAACAAATTTTTTACCTGCGCGCCCGGGGCCTACCAGAAGATGAGGCGCGCAACCTCCTCATCCGCGCCTTTTTGGAAGATGCCGTGCTGGAAATTGCCGACGAATCCCTTCGCACACAGGTATGGAATGCAGTCGAAACCGCGCTCCCCGCCACGCTGGAGGATGCGTCGTGACCGCCCAAGTCAAAGTCTCCGCCGCGTTCGATCCAGAAATCGCCCGCAAGGATTTCAAAATCCTCTCGCGGGAAATTTACGACAAACCACTTGTCTATCTCGATAACGGCGCCTCGGCCCAAAAGCCAAACCAGGTGCTGGACGCGATGCACGATTTCGCGACCACGGAATATGCCAATGTCCATCGCGGCGTGCATTATCTCTCAGCCCGCGCAACGGATCGTTATGAAGCCGCGCGCGAAACCGTGCGCAGCTTTCTAAACGCGGCCAGCGTGGATGATATCGTCTTCACCAAAGGCGGCACAGAATCCATCAACCTCGTCTCCTATGCCTTCCTCGCCCCGCGCATCCAGCCGGGTGACGAAATTGTGCTGACGGTGATGGAGCATCATTCCAACATCGTCCCCTGGCATTTCCTGCGGGAACGCCAAGGTGCGGTTCTGAAATGGGTGGATGTGCGCGATGATGGTTCGCTGGATATCGACGCGCTGGACGCCGCCATCGGCCCCAAAACAAAACTCGTCGCCGTCACCCACATGTCCAACGTGCTGGGAACTGTGACGCCACTGAAAGACATCATCACTCGCGCTCACGCAAAAGGTGCCCCGGTGTTGGTCGACGGATGTCAGGGCGTCGTGCATGAAGCGGTAGATGTCCGCGCGCTCGATGTCGATTTCTATGCCTTCACCGGCCACAAACTCTACGGCCCCACCGGCATCGGCGTGCTCTACGCCAAACCCGCGCATCTGAAGGCCATGGTGCCGTTTAACGGCGGCGGTGAAATGATCCGCGAAGTGTCCCAGACGCGCGTGACCTATGCCGATGCGCCCGCTCGCTTCGAAGCGGGAACCCCGCCCATCATCGAAAGCATAGGTCTGGCAGCGGCAATTGACTATCTGGGAACATTCGACCGCGCAGGCATCGCCGCACACGAACACGACCTCCTCACCTACACTGCCGCGCGCTTAAGGGAACTCAACTGGGTCCGCGTGATCGGCGAAGCGCCGGGCAAAGGCGCCATCCTGTCTTTTGAGACAGAGGGGATGCACGCGCACGACGTCGCCACTATATTAGATAGAGAAGGTGTGGCGGTCCGCGCCGGTCACCATTGCGCTCAACCGCTGATGGAACGCTTCGGCGTCACCTCCACCTCCCGCGCGTCCTTCGCGCTCTACAACACACGCGCCGAAGCAGACGCCCTCATCGCGGCCCTGCAAAAGGCGCGAGACATATTGGGTTGAATAGTTATGGATGACTCTCTGCGTGAACTCTATCAGGAAGTGATCCTCGATCACTCGCGCCACCCGCGCCATTTCGGGCCGCTGGATCACGCCACCCACAAAGGTGAAGGCTACAATCCCCTTTGCGGCGATCGCGTGACGATCTATCTGTCGATCGACAAGGATGACCGGATCGCCGAAATCAAATTCGAAGGCAAAGGCTGCGCAATTAGCCAGGCCTCCGCCTCACTGATGACAGGTATGCTGACTGGCCGAACCTTGGCCGAAGCCGAAGCATTGATGGGCGGTTTCCTGCATCTGGTGAAGGGCGATGCGCCCAGCGACCTGAATGAGGATGATCGCGAAAGGCTGGATGTGATGGCCGGTGTCTCGGCGTTCCCCATGCGCGTTAAATGCGCGACATTGGCCTGGCACACCATGAAATCTGCACTGGAGGGCGGCAAAGCCGCAAAATCCTGATGAATGCGGAACCAATGAAAGACAACCTGGCTGTGTCCGCCATCCCACGGCAAGAGCTTGAAGACTTTACACAAAAGCTCATCACCGCAATGAAAACGGTGTTCGACCCAGAGATCCCGGTAGACATTTATGAACTCGGTCTTATCTATAAGGTAGATGTGGCCGATAATAAGGACGTGTCGGTGGATATGACGCTCACAGCCCCCGCATGTCCGGTGGCTGGCGAGATGCCGGTGATGGTGAAAACAGCGCTCGAAACCGTGGAAGGGATCGGCGAGGTAACGGTCAACATGGTCTTCGACCCGCCATGGACACCGGACAGAATGAGTGAAGAAGCCCGTCTCGAACTCAATATGTTCTGAAGAGAGTGATGATGACGACCGCAACCACAATTACACGACCGCGCCGCGAACGCCCAAAGCCCGTCCGCCTGTCGGATGCCGCGGCCGAACGCATTCGCCAGATCATGCAATCGTCCGATGGCGCCTATCTCGGCGTGCGCGTTGGCGTCACGAATGGCGGCTGCGCGGGCATGAGTTACACAATGGATTATGCCGACAAGGCAGGTCAGTTTGACGAAGTGATCGAAGACAAGGGCGTGAAAATTTTCATCGACCCTAAGGCCATCATGTTCCTGCTCGGTACTGAAATGGATTTCGTGCGCGACAAGCTGGCCGCCCGCTTCATATTCATCAACCCGAACCAGACGGCTGCCTGCGGCTGCGGTGAATCCGTATCCATCACCCCGGCGACAGAATAGGCCTCACCACAATTTCACGCGTTGCGCGGGCGGCAGATAGAACCTGTCGCCCGTTTTGATTTGCGGGAACGCCGCGTACCATCCGTCATCATTACGCACGATCCCATTAACGCGATATTCCGCAGGGCTATGCGGATTGGAAAGAAGCAGCACTCGCAACGAATCCGGCCGGTCCTTCTGCCGCCAACTCTGGGCAAAGGCGAGGTAAAAGCGTTGATCTCCCGTGAGCCCATTCAGAACCGGTGCAGGCTTGCCACCCAGCGATAATTTATAAGCCTTATACGCGATCACCAGCCCCGCAAGATCGGCAATGTTCTCTCCCAGCGTCAGTTCGCCGTTGATGTGCACACCAGTAATCGGTTCATACTGGTTGAACTGTCGCACAAGCTCAGCCGTTCGCGCGTCAAAATTCTTGCGGTCTGCTTCCGTCCACCAGTTTCTGAGCACGCCTGCGCCGTCATATTTGCTGCCCTGATCGTCAAATCCGTGGCTGATTTCGTGCCCAATGGTCGCGCCAATACCGCCATAATTCACCGCGTCGTCGGCATTTGGGTCAAAGAAAGGCGGTTGCAAAATCCCCGCTGGAAACACGATCTCGTTGAAAACCGGATTGTAATAGGCGTTGTTTGTGGGCGGCGTCATGCCCCATTCTGCTTTATCGACAGGTAAATCAATCCGCTTCACCACACGGTTCCATTCAAAGTCTTCCGCGTTCTGAACAGATTTTAGAAGGTTGTCGCGTTCAACATGCAGCGCGGAATAATCGCGCCATTTATCGGGGTATCCAATTTTCGGCGTGAATGTATGCAGCTTCTCTAGAGCCATGGCGCGGGTCTGAGGCGTCATCCAGTCAAGTGTTTCCACATCGGTTTCATAGGCTTTAAGAAGGTTGTTGACGAGCACAAGCGCTTTCGCTTTTGCATCGGCGGGGAAATAGCGCTCCGCATAGAGTTTGCCGAGAGCTTCCCCCATCGCACCGTCCAGCAGGCTCACACCGCGCGTGGCGCGGTCCAGTTGCTGCGTTTTGCCAGAAAGTACCTTTCCGTAAAAAGCAAAATCGGCATCATCAATCGCTTTGGGCAGGTAAGGTGCAAAGGAATGAAGGTAGCGAACGGTAAGATAGTCTTTCCAGACATCGACCGGTGTTTGCGAGAAAATCTCCGCTAGCTTGGGAAATGCTGATTTTTCTGCCACCAGAAATACCCGCTCTCCCCGCGGGGCTGTTAAAGGCACATGGGCGGCGGTCATAAAGCTACGCCACGGAAATCCGGGCGCAAGTTTCTCAAGCTCAGAAAATGAAACGGGGTTATATATTTTGTCGACATCCCGCCGATCCGCGGCGGCCCAAGAGGCTGTTGCAAGGGCGTACTCAAGCCGATAAATCGCATCGGCACGGCTGGAAGAATTTTCCGCCCCAGAAAGCTCCAGTATGTTCGTAAGGTATTTCTTATAGGCATCGCGTGCCGCAACAAGTTCGGCGTCTTGACGCAAGTAATAGTCACGGTCTGGCATCCCAAGACCGGATTGACTGAGATTCACGGAATATTGTGTAGGGTGTTTGTCATCCACGCCGATATTGAGCGCGAATGGTCCTTCCAGCCCAAGCTCCTGTCGGCCCATGAGCCGCGCAATATCCTCTGGTGTTTTTGCTGCCGAAATCGTAGCTAAATCCGCCGATGCGGGCTTCAAACCATGTGTTTCTATTCCAGCAGTATCCATGAAGGCACGATAAAGATCACGCAGCTTGATTTCGTCTGGTGTTGGTGCTGCCTTCTGTTCCAAATCCGCGATGATAGCGTGAAGTTTTTCTTCGTTTTTCAGATCCAGCTCAAGGTTCACTCCCGCATAGCTTCTGCCGCCTGGAATTTTCGCCGTCTTCAGCCAGTTGCCATTCCCATAAGCAAAGAAATTATCCCCCGGCGCAACAGATGTATCGACATAGGAAAGATAAAGCCCCCACGGTTTCACCACCGGCTCCGATGCTGCGAATGATGCCGTCGTTATACCTGCAAACAATGCCGGAATAATCGAAAACTTTCGCATAGCGGTCCTCCACACCAAAACAAAAGGCCGCCGGAATAATCCGGCGGCCTCGTTCTCACCACAGTCTGATACGGTCCATCGGCGCCAGATAATATTTCTCGTCCGGCGTCACATTGAAGGATGTATACCAGTCATCCACATTGCGCGTCACGCCAATCACGCGGAATTCGGGCGGACTATGCGGGTTGGAAATAACCTGCGCCCGCATCGCTCCATCGCGATACTTTGCGCGCCATATCTGGCCATAGCTCAGGAAGAATCGTTGATCGCCCGTAAATCCATCCAAGACAGGTGCAGGTTTTCCATCCAGCGAGAGATGATAAGCCTTCAGCGCAATATTCAAGCCGGAAAGGTCGCCAATATTCTCCCCCATGGTCAAACTGCCGTTCACATGCAGGCCGGGCAGGGGCTCAAACTGGTCATATTGTTTGCCGAGAGCGGCTGTGCGGGCGTCAAAATTCTTGCGATCCTCAACAGTCCACCAGTCGTTGAACGCGCCAGAGCCATCCACCTTCGATCCTTGATCGTCATAGCCGTGGCTCAGCTCATGGCCGATCACCACACCAATGCCGCCATAGTTCACAGCATCGTCTGCGTCCGGGTCAAAGAAGGGTGGCTGCAAAATCGCCGCCGGAAACACAATCTCGTTAAGCGGCGGATTGTAATAGGCGTTCACCGTCGGCGGCGTCATTTCCCATTCGCCCCGGTCAACCGGTTCGTCAATCCGCTTCAACCTGCGCTTCCACTCAAAATCCTGCTGGCGCTCGATATCTCCAACAAGATCGTCGCGTGAAATAATTAGTGCCGAATAATCACGCCATTTGTCCGGATAACCGATATGCGCAACAAATCTGTGCAACTTGTCCAGCGCCTTGGCCTTTGTGCCGGGCGTCATCCAATCCAGTTTGCTGATGCTGATTTCATAGGCTTTCCGCAAATTCTCCACCAACGCCTCAGCTTTGGCTTTTGAATCCGGGGGGAAATATTTGGCGACATAGAGTTTGCCCAGCGCCTCACCAAGCTGGCTATCCAAAAGCCGAACGGCGCGCGTTTCACGCGGCAGTTGCTGCTGATTTCCACTCAGCGCTTTGCCGTAAAATGCGAAATTCGCATCATCAAACGCTTTGGGCAGGAAAGGCGCCAGAGATTGTAGATAGTGCACCGTCAGATAGTCACGCCAAACATCTACAGGCGTTGCCGCAAATATTTTGGCAAGCGCGGGCATGGCCGTGTTCTCGCGCACAATGATCTGCCGCTCACCCTTTGGCCCGTTTTGTGAGATGCCACCGGAAGCCAAAAACGCATCCCAGTAAAATTCGGGTGCAAGCTGCTTCACCTGCGAAATGGAGAGGGGGTTATAAACCTTGTCGCGATTCCGCCGTTCTGCGGCTGGCCACTCAGCTTTCGCGAGTTCCGTTTCAAGCGCCAGAACCTTGTCCGCCCGCACTTGCGCATTGGGCACGCCCGCAAGTGAGAGCATGGTATTCAAAAATGTACGATAGGCTGCGCGCGTCGTTACAATGTCCGTTGCGGCGCTCAAATAGTAATCGCGATCCGGCATCCCCAAGCCTGCTTGAGAAAGCTCAAGCGCATAGCTATTCGGCTGTTTGTCTTCAAATGTGATGTCGATGCCGAAGGGCGTGAACAGCGGCATGGTGGTCAGCCCCATGGCTGCCGCCACGTCCTTGTGCGTTTTCAGGGCGGCAATGTAGTCCAACCCCTTTTTGGCAGGCGTCAGTCCGCGCGCTTCAATCTGCACCTGATCGAGAAAGGCGTCATGTAAATCGCGAAGTTTCTTTTCGTCGGTGGTCAGTTGGTCATAAGGCTTTGCCGCCAGTTCTGCGACAATATCCTTCATCCGCTTTTCGCTGAGAATAATCAGATCCTGAAACGATCCGGCGGAAGACCGGTCAGGCGGAATTTCGGCGGTCTTCAACCAGTTGCCATTCACATAGCGAAAAAAGTCATCCCCTGGCCGGACGGTCTTGTCCATTGACGTGAGATCGACGCCCCAAGACCCAAGTGTAGCCTTACCGCCTTCGGCCCATGCCGCGCTCGCCACCATGCAAAGGGCAAGCGCAGTTCCCGCTTTCCATTTCGACATTGAAACTCCCTGACTGTGAGCGACACATAGTGCCGCTCACAAGGGATCGTGCAAGTCAGGGATGCGCACTAACGCTATTTTCCGGTGAACTTTGCGGCCCGCTTCTGCAAAAATGCCTGCACGCCTTCCCAGAAATCGGAACTCTTTCCTGCAAGGCTCTGGAACTTGCTTTCCAGATCAATTTGCTCCTCGAAGGAATTATGCGGGCTGGCACCATAAAGCTGGCGTGTCAGTGTCAATGCGGTTGTCGGCCCATCGGCAAGGCGTTTGGCCAACTTCAAAGCTTCGTCCATCAGCGCCGCATCATCATAAACGCGGTTGATCAGGCCCCATTCAAGCGCCGTTTCAGCAGGCAGTTTTTCAGCCAGCAACGAAAGTTCGCGCGCCCGCGCTAGCCCCACCAGCCGCGGCAGCATCCAGGTCGAGCCACCATCCGGCACAAGCCCAATGCGCGCAAACGCCTGAAGGAAATAGGCCGACCGTGCCGCCAAAATAATATCGCCCATCAAGGCAATGCTCATGCCCACACCGGCAGCCGCGCCATTCACCGCGGTGATGATCGGCATCTTCACATCTCGCAACCGGCGCAGGAACGGATGAAACACCACCTGAAGGGATTCGCCCGGCTCCATCGCCTGTCCGGCGCCGCGGTCCGAAAGGTTGGCCCCCGAACAGAAGCCCCGGCCTTCACCCGTCACGACCAGCGCCCGAAAGCCTGAATCGCCGCGTTCGATGAATTTCAGCGCCTCGCTAGCTCCGCCCACCAGCGTCGCCGAAGCCGCATTCATCACTTCTGGATGGTTGAACGTCAGAACGGCCACATTGCCATGCGCGGTCACATAGGCCCGCTCAAAATCGGTTCTCATAAGCACTCCCTGTTTTATCCTGGCCGGGAGGATAGGGGGAGGCTATGCCGGGCTCAAGCCGCCGCCGAGCCGGATTTATGGTCTTCTTCCCCGATCACACAGTTGCGGCCTGCGCGTTTGGCCGCATAGAGGCAGGCATCCGCCCGGCGGATCAGATCTGCCGCCGTCTCGCCGGGCTGAAACTGGGCCACACCGAGCGAGATGGTGATGGTGCCCAAAATGTCGCCAGTCGATTTTTTGACTAGTTTTTTGCTTTCCACATGCTTGCGTATCTGGTTTGCCAGATTGAGCGCATGTTCCAGCCGCGTTTGCCGCAGGACAATGGCAAATTCCTCACCGCCATAGCGCGCTGCTGTGTCGCGCCCCTTCACATTCTCGCTCAGGCAACCACCCACCAGCCGCAAAACCTGATCGCCTGTCTGGTGCCCCCAATTGTCATTGAAGGATTTGAAGTGATCGATGTCCAACATGCAGAGCGCAAAATCCTCGCCCGTTTCGGCGGCCTCGCGGATCGCGGCATCGAGCGCGGTATTGAAAGATTTGCGATTGGGAATACCGGTCAGCGGATCGGTCAGGCTTTCCTTGCGCACATCGTCGAGCTTGGATTTCAGCTCGTTCACCTCAACAGATGAGCGCTGAAGCTTGTCTTCCAGAACGCGGGTGCGCGTCTCCATCGCCTGGGTCGCGCCGATCAAACCGTCCATCAGCTTGCGTACCGCGGCCGGGGATTGATCGCTCACCATCTCCTCAATCGCGCCAGAGAGCGTCTTGCCATAGGACATGGCGTCCTTGCCCGCCGCTTCCAGCGTCACCAGTACAGAGCCGAGTGCGGCAGACACGTCCTTGCTCAGCGTGTCCAGTTCTTCAATCGCGCCCGTGTCCTTGTTGATGTGCTGGCCCAGCCGGGTGAGCAATGGGCGGGTAAAAGCTGTTTTGGATTTGATGGCCTCATCCACCGCCCGTCGCAGGGGCGCGTTGGCACCCACCGCATAGTCAAAAAAAAGCCTGAAATTTTCGGGGTTGGGGATAACGCCGTGCCGGGACATCAAGGCGAAGGCGGCATCTGCCGCTTCTTGTTCTCTCAAGGGCTTAAGCACGGACCGCATTCCCACCGACAACCGCCCAAGACTAGCCAAATGGTCTGTAAGAAACGGTTAAACAAAGCGGATTGAAGCGGGCGCGCCCTCCTGCTCTACTCAGGCAAACGGGGGGCGGCCAGAGTGGCCAGCCGGAAAATTGGAGTGTCACATGAGCGTTGCAGAGGCCCAACCCACAGTTACGTCGCAGGATGCGCAGGAAACGGCCCGTATGCACGCCATCCTGCGGCAGCAACGCCAGGCCCATCTGAAGGATGGCCCGCCCAGCGCTGAAAAGCGCATCGAATGGCTGAACAAGGCCATCGGTCTTTTGGTGGATAACCAAAAAGAAATTGCGGAAGCCCTGCGGGAAGATTTTGGCAACCGCTCCATCCACTCCACGCTGATGACCGATGTCTATGGCTCCATCGGCCCGCTGAAACACGCCCGCTCCCATGTGCGCAAATGGATGCGCCGTGAAAAGCGTCCCGTCACGCCCGCCATCCTCGGCCTTACCGGGGCAAAAGCGTTTATTGAGTATCAGCCCAAGGGCGTGGTCGGTGTCATCGCGCCGTGGAATTTTCCCATCAACCTCACCTTCGCCCCGCTCGCAGGCATTTTAGCCGCTGGCAACCGGGTGATGATCAAGCCGAGCGAGTTCACACCACGCTCCTCCGCATTGATGGCCCGCATGTTCGCTTCCGTCTACGATGAATCCGAAGTTGCCGTTTTCCTCGGCGGGCCGGAAGTCGGTGGGGCGTTCTCCAAACTCGCTTTCGATCACCTGCTGTTCACCGGCGCCACCTCCATCGCCCATCATGTGATGCGTGCGGCAGCCGACAATCTGGTCCCCACCACGCTCGAACTGGGCGGAAAGTCGCCGGTCATCATTGGCGATTCCGCCGATATGGGCCTCACCGCCAAACGCGTGATGATGGGCAAGACGTTGAATGCTGGCCAGATCTGCCTCGCGCCCGATTATGTGCTGGTGCCGGAAAGCAGGGCTGCCGAATTTGTCACCGCCGCCGAAAGCGCGGTGACCAAAATGTTTCCCACGCTGAAAGACAATCCTGATTATACCTCCGTCATCAACGAGCGCCATTTTGATCGCCTGCAAGGCTACATCGCCGATGCAAAGGCGAAGGGCGCGGAGATCCGCGAGATCAATCCGGCGCGGGAAAATTTCTCCCAGCAGCCGCATTTCAAAATCCCGCCCACCATTGTCCTCAATCCGACCGAGGATATGGCCATCATGAAGGAAGAAATCTTCGGGCCGCTGCTGCCGGTGAAGACCTATAAAAATGTGGAAGACGCGATCGGCTATGTGAACGATCACGATCGTCCGCTCGGCCTTTATTATTTCGGCCGCAACGCGGCGGAGCAGGAGCGGGTGCTCACCCGCACCACATCAGGCGGGGCCACCGTGAATGATGTGATCATGCACATCTCGATGGAAGACCTGCCGTTTGGCGGCGTCGGCCCATCGGGCATGGGCGCTTATCATGGCGTCGACGGGTTCAAGACCTTCAGCCACGCCAAATCGGTCTACAAGCAATCGAGCTTTGATATCGTGGCGATGATGCGCCCGCCTTACGGTCCGAAAGTGTTGAAGCTACTCGGCACCCAGATCAAACGCTGATCATCACTCGTCGCTGTCGCTTGTGCTGGGGTCCGGTTTGGGAAGCTTGATCGGCCTCAGCAGAAACGCGGGCAGTTGCGAAATATCGGGCTTCGTCGCGGGTTCACGCGGCGGGGCCTTCACCTGCACCTGTTCCGGGCTTGATTGGTGGCGCACCGGCTGAAGGGCGGGGGCTTTCACCTGTGCTGGGGCTTGTGCCTGTACTTTCGGCTTCGGTTCGCGGCGCGTGCGCGGCTTGGGTGCGCGCGGTTCTGCGGCGGGCGCAACAACATCCACCTCTGCGCGCGCCGTGACCCCTGCGGGCTCCATCGCGGCTTCGTGGCCATGCGGCACCGGCTCATGCGTGCGGCGCTCGCGCCCACCACGACCGCGTGCTCCATCGCGGCGGTTACGGTCCCCGCGCGGTTTCGGCAGGTCGTCACGTACTTCAATGCCTTCCATCACCCGGCGATCAATCTTTTTGCCGAGCAATTTCTCAATCGCATCCACCGCCTTTTGGTCGTTGCGGGAGGCGAGCATGAAAGCAAAACCCAAACGTCCCGCTCTGCCCGTGCGGCCAATGCGATGTATGTAGTCATCTGCATGGAACGGCACGTCGAAATTGAACACATGGCCAACGGCCGGAATGTCCAGCCCGCGCGCCGCCACATCGCTCGCCACCAGCAATTGAATCTCGCCGCTCTTGAACGCTTCGAGCGTTTTCATGCGGGTGGATTGTTCAAGGTCGCCATGCAGCGGGGCCGCATTGAAGCCATGCTTGGACAAGGAACGGGCCACCACATCCACATCGCGCTTGCGATTGCAGAACACGATGGCGTTCTTGATTTCGTTTTCGCCGAGCAGACGGCGCAACGCTTCGCGCTTGGCCCAGTCGTTATGCGGAATTTCGACGATTTCCTGCGTAATGGTGGAGGCAGCGGTGGCGGGGCGCGAAACTTCAACCCGCACCGGCGCGTGCAGAAATTTTTCTGTCAGCCGCTGAATTTCAGGCGGCATGGTCGCGGAATAGAACAAGGTCTGCCGGGTGAAGGGCAGTTTCTTGCAGATTTCTTCCACATCCGGAATGAAGCCCATGTCCAACATGCGGTCGGCTTCGTCGATCACCAGAATTTGAACCTGCGTGAGCATCAGCTTGCCGCGCCCGACATGGTCGAGCAGGCGGCCCGGCGTGGCGATCAGCACGTCCACGCCGCGGTCGATCTTTTTGTCCTGATCGTCAAAAGATGTGCCGCCGATCAGCAGCGCCATCGAGAGCTTGTTGTATTTGCCGTAGCGCTCAAAATTTTCGGCCACCTGCGCCGCCAGTTCGCGGGTCGGTTCCAGAATGAGCGAGCGCGGCATCCGCGCCTTGGCCCGGCCACGGGCCAGAAGCTCGATCATCGGCAGGGTAAAAGAGGCGGTCTTGCCCGTGCCGGTCTGGGCGATCCCGATGATGTCCTTGCGCTGAAGGACATGGGGGATGCCTTGCGCCTGGATGGGGGTGGGGGTGGTGTAACCGCTTTCCGAGACCGCCCTCAGCACCTCCGCCGAAAGGCCGAGGGATTCGAACCTCACAGAATCGAGGGGAGGGGTGGTATCGGAAGGTACTGAAACGGAAGGGATTTCTTGAGAAACAGCTTCCAGACCGGCTTCCGCGCCGGCAATCGTCTCACTCGTCATGCGCTCCTAATCGGGCGCATGTGAAGCGCCCATGCCGCGTGCCCGAATTGGCTTGCGGCTCCTTTATGCGCTGCAACATAGGAAGGAAGTCCAAAAAGTCAAGCAGCGGCTGTATGCTAGGGGAATCAAAGCGGGGGAGGGCGGCATGAACGCAACACTTCGTGCAACTGGTCTGGTGCTGCTGGCAGTCGCCATCTGGCTGCTCTGTGACCTGACAAACGAACCGCGCGAGGTGCGTGGGCCCGATGCCGCGCCCGCTGAGTTTTCCGCCGCGCGCGCCGATGCAACGCTTGCCCGTATCCTCGGCCCCGAACATCCGCACCCGGCGGGCACGGCAGAGAACGCCGCTGTGCGCGCCCGCATCTTGAGCGAATTCGAACGGCTAGGGATCAAGGCCACACCGCACCGCGCGCTGGGCTGCAACTATTCCGAACGGCGCAATTTCATCGGCTGCGGCACCGTTACCAATATCGTCGCGGAGGTGAAGCCGGGCGAAGGCAAGGCCATCGTGCTGCTTGCCCATTATGACTCTGTGCCCGCAGGCCCCGGCGCGTCGGACGATGGTTCGGGCGTCGCCACGGTGCTGGAAACCGCGCGCGCCCTCAAAACGCGCGGCCTGCCGGGCAAACACCCCATTCTCGCGGTACTGACCGATGGGGAGGAGTATGGCCTTCTGGGCGCTGCCGCCTTTGTCAAAGACCCGGCCTTGAAAGCGCGTGTCGGCGTGGTGGTGAATGTGGAGGCGCGCGGCACACGCGGCTCCAGCCTGCTGTTCCAGACAAGCGAGGGCAATGGGCCTTTGATCGAAGCCTATGCCAAAGGCGCCCGGCGCTATGCCACCAGCTCGCTGTTTTCAGAAATCTACAAGCGCATGCCCAACGACACCGATCTCACGGTGTTCCTGCGCAATGGCTTTCCCGGTCTCAATTTCGCGTTTTCCGAAAACGTCGCCAACTATCACACCCCGCTCGATCTGCGTGCCAATCTTTCCCCCGCCACGTTGCAACAGCAGGGCGAGAACATGCTCGGCACGGCGTTATCGCTGGGCGCGCGGCCACTCAACACGCTCAAAACCAGCGACGAAATTTATCTTTCGCTATTCGGCGTTGTTCTGCCGCGCTTGCCGCAATGGACAACGCTGCCGCTTGCCTTGACGATTTTTGTGGTGCTGATCTTCGCATCGCTTCTGGCGCGCGAACGACGTATGCGGTGGGACCAGAGTTTCCTCAGCATGGCCATGCCGCCGGTGCTGCTCGTCGCTGTCGCGCTGGCAGGCTGGGGGCTTCACACCATTGCTGTGCTCGTCTCCGGCACGCCGGACCCTACTTTTGCCTATCCCGCGCCGTTTCGGGTGGCACTGTTTTTCATGCTGGCGGGCTTCACCTTTGCGGTCTCCACCATGGCCCCGCCGCATGGTCTGGCGCGGGGCGCATGGCTCTGGCTCGCGGCCCTTGGCATTATCGCTGCGGTGGTCGCGCCCGGCGCCAGCCCTTATTTTCTTTTTCCTACCGCGCTTGCCGCCATTGTTCTGCTCCTGGCCGCGCGCAGCCGCACACGTTGGTTGGGCCGGTTTGGGCAAGCCTGTCTGTTGCTCGCCGCCACGCTCAATCTCATCGTCTGGTTTTCGTTGGCTGGTGCGGGCGAAATGTTGATGGGGCTGAAACTCCATCCGCTGTTCACCATTCCCGCGGGGCTCGGCCTTGTCGCATTGGTGCCGTTGCTGGCCATAGTGCCGTTGAGGGCCAGCTTGCACCGGCTTGTCATCGCGCTGTGTTTTCTCGGTGCCGTTGCAGCCGCCGCCGCATCCGGCCTGATGCCGCCCTTCAGCGCCGCAGCACCGCAGCGTTTGAACCTCACTTATGTTGAAGACCATGTGCAATCCCGCGCGCTGTGGGCCGCAGATGCTGGTGCGCCATTGCCGCAAGCCTTGCGTGCCGCCGCCCACTTTTCCGCAACGCCGGAACAGGCAACGCCGATAAACTTTTCCCCTGCCTACATCGCACTAGCGGCCACGCCGCATTTGCCCGCGCCAATCGCAAAACTTGATAAGGGGCACGAATTGACCCTGTCAGGTTCAAAAGACGCCGCGCAAATGTTTGTCATCATCCCCAAGGCGGCGGATTTGCGCGCGGTAGAAATCGGCAATTGGACATTCGCCCTCAAACCCGGCTTAAGCGACACCATCATCGCCTGCCTGACGCCGGATTGCCGCGACCTGTCGCTGAAGCTCACGGCCCGCGCGGCAAAACCCTTCGACATTCTGTTCGGCGAACGCCGCTTCGGCCTGCCGCCAGAGGGGGGAAAGCTGATCGCGGCCCGGCCAAAAGAGGCTGTGCCGTCTCAACTGGGCGATGGAACGGTACTTCTGTCAAAGCTGCGCGCGAATTAAACGTCCACATCCGCCGCCGCGAATTGCGCATTTTCCTGAATGAACTGGAAGCGCAGTTCCGGCTTCTTGCCCATCAGCCGTTCGACTAGATTGCTCGTGTCTTCGCGCGTCTCATCGCCCACTTCCACTTTAATCAGCGTGCGCGCGCCCGGTTTCATGGTGGTTTCCTTCAACTGCGCCGGCAGCATTTCGCCCAGGCCTTTGAAGCGTGACACTTCCACCTTCGAACTCGATTTGAAGACGGATTTGAGCAACTCCGCACGATGCGCATCATCACGGGCATAGACCGTTTTGCCCCCTTGCGCGAGGCGATAGAGCGGCGGCATGGCCAAGAACAAATGCCCCTCAGTGATGAGCTTGGGCATTTCCCGATAGAAGAAGGTGAGCAGAAGCGAAGCGATATGCGCGCCATCGACATCGGCGTCGGTCATGATGATGACGCGCTCATAACGCAGCGCCTCTTCGCGATATTTCGAGCCTGCGCCGCAGCCCAGCGCCAGCACCAGATCGGAAAGTTCCTGGTTCTGGGCCAGCTTGCCCGCGCCCGCGCTCGCCACGTTGAGGATTTTGCCGCGCAAGGGCAAAATCGCTTGTGTTGCCCGCTCACGCGCCTGTTTGGCCGAGCCACCGGCGGAATCGCCTTCCACCAGAAAAATTTCGGTGCCGCCCGGTGCATCGCGCGTGCAATCCGCCAGCTTGCCCGGCAGGCGCAATTTGCGCGTGGCCGATTTGCGGCTGACTTCTTTTTCCTGCTTGCGCTTCAGCCGGTCTTCAGCCTGGTCGACCACATAGTCGAGCAGTCTGTCCGCTTCCTGCGGGCTTTCGGCGAGCCAGTGATCGAAATGATCGCGCACGACATTTTCGACCAGACGCATCGCATCCTGCGTCGAAAGTTTTTCCTTGGTCTGGCCCTGAAATTCCGGATCGCGGATAAAGACCGAAAGCACGGCACACACCGAGCTCATCAGATCGTCCGCCGTAATCAGCGCCGTCTTGCGGTTGTTCACCCGGTCGCCATGGGTGCGCAGCGCCTTTAGCAGCGCATTGCGCAGGCCCTGTTCATGCGTGCCGCCCTGCGTGGTGGGAATGGTGTTGCAATAGGAACTGACGAACGGGTCCATATCGGGCACCCAGGCAATCGCCCATTCGACCGCGCCCTTGCCATCCTTGTTCTCGGTGCGGCCATAAAAGTCGCGCGGGGTGACGGTGGTTTTGCCCTCGATCTCGCCGCGCAAAAAATCCAGCAAGCCGCCGGGGAATTTCAGCACGTCTGTTGCGGGCGTGGTGCTGCCGCTGCGGATCAGCGACGGATCGCAGGTCCAGCGAATTTCGACGCCGCGATAGAGATAGGCCTTGGACCGCGCCATCCGGTAAAGCTGGGCGGGCGAAAAATGCAGATCCGTGCCGAAAATCTGCTGATCCGGCTTGAAGGAGACAACGGTGCCCCGCCACGCCACTGGCCCCAGACTTTTCAGCTTGCCGATGGCATGGCCGCGCTCAAAGCGCATTTTGTGGGCCTGCTTGTCGCGGGCGACTTCCACATCCATCCATTCCGACAGCGCGTTGACGACCGAGGAGCCGACGCCATGCAGGCCGCCCGACGTGTCATAGGCCTTGCCGCCAAACTTACCCCCGGCATGGAGCGTGGTCATGATGACCTCAAGCGCCGATTTGTTCTTGAACTTGGGATGCGGGTCGATGGGGATGCTGCGCCCATTATCCCGAACGGTCAGGATGTCG